>MDSW01076616.1_pt1 | contig 23912 bp, 14 predicted proteins | sample 811171 | NCBI WGS metagenome assembly MDSW01 (sample SAMN05326641, study PRJNA326480) | marine metagenome | isolation source: seawater | place: Atlantic Ocean: North West | collected 2012 | reverse complement strand
CTGAGGGTCGTTCCATACGAGCGAATGTCGGGGTGGAGTTCAAAGGCGTCAGTTGGAGTTGAAAGGCGTCGAGGGCGAGGATTGAAACCGTGAGGTGGGCGGAGAGAGACGACGTGCAAAGTCCTTAAGAAACGGCGTTCACCACGCCGACGCGGTCGTACGGGGACCAGTGTATAGAACGCGCCCAAGTCGAGCTCGAGTATCGCCGCGTCCGGCGGGTCCAGGCGCTTGTAGTAGTTCAGCGCGACGCCGTTCCGCTTGAACCCGAACCTGGTGTAGAAGGCAATCGCGTCGTCGTTGTTCGTCTGCACGTGCAGGTACGCCTGCTTGATGAACGGGTCTTTGCTGCCCTCGTTGAGCGCGTGTTTCAGCAGCCGCGTGCCGATGGCTCTGCGCGCGACGCGGAGCGAGGGGATCGGTCAGCCGGCGACGCGTGGCGAACGACGATTGGATGGACTGTAAATGTAGTTTCATACGTGGAGAAACGTGGGGTCTGTATCGTCGCTCGGCGTACCTGTCCCGCCACGGCGCGTACACGCCGACGATCATGATGTACTGCCGCGCGGCGTCCTTCTCCGGCGTGAGCTCGAGCCTGCACGCGATGGCGCCCACGAGCTCGTCCCCGACGTACGCGAGCTGCGTCGTCTTCCCCGCGGCGGCGCACTCGACGTAGAATTTATCCTGCGGAGTCGATGAACGGACGCGTCAGTCGGGGGAACGGGACGCGTCGGACGACGGTCCGTCCGTCGGCGCGGGGAGCGACGCGTCGAGACGAGGTGAGACTCGCGCTTTCCAGCGTCGGGGACGACGAGTCTCGCGCGCGGAGCGGGGACGCGCCGCGTAGCGTATCGGGAAGATGACCGCGTTCAGACGCCTCAGCGCGGGCTCCGTCGCCGGGGTGAGGTCCTTAAACGTCACCGCGACCGGCCCGGAGGGGACGTCCTCGTCCGAGCTCATCCCGTCGCGGCGGCGGTGCGGTCTGGTGTGCCAACTACCCTTCGTACGACTCTTTTGCCGCCAACTGCGACTTAAAAACGAACATCTGCGAACGCCCCGCCCGCCAGCTCAGCGCCACAACGCGGGGGCGCTCGCGGCACGATGACGCCCACGCACGGCGTCGCGAGGCTCTGCCTCGGGCGGCTGAAGACCCCGAGGACGGCGAGAGACGCCCGGCGGCTCGCGACGAGCGCGTCCGCGGCGCACCCGAGCCACGGCCCGCCCGGGCCGCGACCGTCGTCGAATCATCAACCTCACCCGCCGCGCCAACAACAACAACAACGACAACAACACCCGGGCGGCTCGATCCCCGCGAACGTCGGGAACAACATCCAGCCGACGCGTCGCCCGATGTCCTCCGCGTCCACCGCGCCGTCGAGCGAGGACGCCGCGAAACGCGTCGGACGCGCGCTCTCCGCGCTTCAGCTCGAGGAATCGCGCGGGTGCTGCGACGTCCGAGGGAAGCGATCGCTCTTCAGCGAGTACGCGCGAGACGAGCTCGCGCGCATGGACGACGCGCTCCCTCCGGGGGCAGCCCGAGAGCGATGGCGCGGCGTCGTCGCCGGCGGGTTCGCGCGATACGCCGCGCTGAGCGAGCAGCAGCGCGCGGCGCTCGTCGCGGAAGCGAGGGCGCTGCTGAGCGGCGGCGGAGGCGGAGGCGGAGGCGGCGGCGGCGCGGGCGCGGGCGTCGCCGTCGCAGAGGTCGAGCGCCCGCGCGAGCGGGCGCGGGCGGGCGGGTTTTGGCAGCAAGAGATGCCGTCGACGTCGACGGCATCGGGAGCGGCGCCGCTCGCGCGCCGCGACGAGGAGGACGACGGCGAAGAAGACGACGGCGACTCCGACGACGTCGCGACGCGATTGCTGAGAGAAGGCCCCGGGAAGCCCGGGGGCAAGGGCGCCGTCGCGCAGAGCACGAGCTGGGAGTCCGCGCTCGCGGCGTCCGCGTCTTCGCCCGCTTCCTCGTCGCCCGCTTCATCGTCGTCCGCGTCCGCGTCCACGTCGGCGTTCTGCGCGGCGAACGCGGGCACGGGGATATCCGCCGTCGAGCTCGCGGGGCTGGGAGGATCCTTACGCGGCCAAGAGCAAGGCTCGGACGCGTGGCACGCGTTGCGATCGACGCGTCTGACGGCGTCCGCGTTCAGCAACGCGTGCGGATTCTGGCGCGGCGGCCGGAACGAGCTCTGGGAAGAGAAGCTCGGCCTCGCGGAGCCGTTCGCCGGGAACGAGGCCACGGAGTGGGGGTCGTCGAGAGAGGACGACGCGTGCGAGGCGTACGCCGGGCTCACCTCGGCGTCGGTGTCGCACATGTTGTTCCGCGTGCTGTCCCCGGACGAGGCGGAGCTGTGGCTGGGCGCGTCCCCCGACGGACTCATCGCCGCGCCCGCGGCGACGACGGGACCGGGGGCGGGACCGGGGGCGGGGGCGGAGGGCGGCGCGGAGATGCCCCCGGGCGTCCTCGAGATCAAGTGCCCTTTCAACAAAGGGAAGCCGCTCGCCGCGAAGCCGTATCCGAACGTGCCGTGGTACTACGTCCCGCAGGTCCAGGGGCTCATGGCGGTGTTCGATCGGCAGTACTGCGACGTGTTTTGCTACACCGAGAACGGCGGGAGCGCCGTATACCGCGTCCGGAGAGACCCGGAGTACTGGGCGCTGATGTATCGCGCCCTGAGCGATTTCTGGTGGCAGCACGTCGTCCCGGGGAAGCACGCGATCCGAGAAGAAGCCGCGGCGGCGGCGGAGGGCGACGAGGGCGAGGGTCCCGCCTACGAGAAGTACCGACCGGCGGAGACGCACCCGCTGACGGACGAGCTCAAGCGGCGGAGCCACGCGATCGCGCGCGGCTCCCCGAAGATGTTGTACACCCCGGAGCAGACGAGGGAAGCGATCCGGGTCGCGAGGAGGAGGAAAAACGTACTGTAGAGAAAGTTTAGGAAGTGCGAAAGCGAACAGATCAACGCCACGACACATCATCGAGCGCCCCTTCGTCGCGGCACGCGTCGAGCCAGCGCGGCGCGCGCGGAGCTTCCTTCCTCGGGTCGCTCGAACGACGCGCGAGGATGCGGCTCGCGCACGCGAGACCGCGCCTCGCGGCGACGGCGACGGCGTCCACGTCCACGTCCGAGCCCGCGACCGCGGGCGTCCGCGCGTCGTCGTCGCTCGCCGCTCGAAGACGCCGCGTCAGCGTCGTCGTCGCGCTCCGGCGGAGGACGCCGTCGCGCGCGCGCGTCGTTCGCCCTCTCGCGGCGCTCCCGGAGGAGATCTCCGGGCTCGCGCGCCGCCCGGGGCACGTCCAGCGCGCGGACGCGCCCGCGAACGCGCTCCGCGGCGACGCGACCGCGAACGCGCGCCTCGTCTCGTCGAATCCGTCTAATCCCGTCGTCTCGAATCTCGCGGCCGCGCGCGCCGCGGCGCCCGCGCCGCCGCCGACGCCGAACGCGGTCACGGTCACGCTCCCCGCGTCCGCGATCTTCGCGCTGACGCTCGGCTCCGTCGCCGCGTGCGGCACCGTCTTCATGCTCGCGGTCGCGCCCGCGCTCCGAGCGATGGAGCGCGCGTCCGTCGCCGCGGAGCGCGCGGCGGAGGCGTCCGAGAAGGCGATGCTCGAGTTCGAGAAGCTCTCCGCGCAGACCGCGGAGGACCTCCCGAAGACGCTCGCGGAGATGGAGGCCGCGGGGCAGGAGGGGGACGAGCTCGGCGAGGAGCTGCGCGAGCTCCTGGCGCGCGTCGAGCGATGGGGGCAGTTCAGCGGCGCGGAGGAGGCGCTCACGAAGCTGACGACGTCGGTGCTGGAGGAGCCGACGAGGGTGATCGACGAGGCGGAGTCGTACATCAAGCGGCTGTCCGACGACTTCACGCGGACGCTGAACCAGCTGTCGGACTGGGACAAGGACCTGCGGTCGTCCGTGGAGAGGGCCGCGTTCTCGGAGGCGTGGGAGAGGCAGGGGAATGGCGAGAAGAAGCTCCTCTCCTCGGACGCGGACGGCGGGAAAGGCGGCGGAGGACGAGAGGACGGCGGGAAGGCGTCTCCGTTGCTTCTGCTCGCGCGGCAGAGGCAAGCCGTCGCGGACGCGATCGCGGTCGCGGAGGCGGCGACCGCGGACGCGCAGGCGGCGACCGCGGAGCTCATGAGCGGCGGCGGCGTCGACGCGGACGGCGACGCCATCGCGGCGATGGAGGGCAAGGCGGAGAGCGTCACGACGGCGCTGAGAGAGGCGCTGCTCGCCGTGGAGGAGGCGAAGGAAGCGTCGCGGTCGTTCGACGATGGCGACGGCGACGGCGACGGCGACGGCGACGCCGCGCGCTCGAGCGGGCTCCTCGCGCTCGAGAGAGAGCTCGAGAGGAAGCGCGACGCCGCGGTGGAGCGGGCGCTGAAGGGGAGCGTGGACGCGGACGGGGACGCGGCGGACGCGGAGGAGGGGGACCGCGGTCCGAACGACTCGGGGGACAACGCGTTCGTGCCTTGAACCGAGCGCATCCATCGAGTAACATCTATGTGTATCCTTTCGCGACAAAAAACCAAACCGAACCAAACCGAACTATCTCCCGCGCGCGTCCGCGTCCCTCGACGGCCAGTGCTCTCTGAGCTCGTCCGGGAAGAAGGACGCGTACCCCGCGTGATCGCGCGCCACTCCGAGCGGGTTCAAGAGCCCGACGCCGGAGTTGAACCCGGCGGGCTCCTCCTCCCCCGGCGCCGCGTGCGCGAGTTCGCTCGCGTCCCGCCGCGTCCACACGAGCGCGCCCGCGTGCGCGTAGTCCACCTCGAACCGCCCGGCGTTGCCGCTCGGGAGCCAGTACCCAGACGTCGGGACTCGCGCGAACAAGTCCCACTCGCGAACGACGCGCGTGTAGCGCAACGCGGGCGAGTCGTCGTCGACGCGCGCGCGAAACGCCGAGTCGCCGACTTTGGGTTGCCCGAACGTCACGCACTCGACCGCGACCGCGTTCTCGTCGCCCGCGAGGTTCAGCACGTCGACGTCGTGCGCGAGTCGAGACGCGCAGAGCGTCGCGAGCGCGCCGCCGAGGCTGTGCCCGACGACGACGACGCGCGGCGGCGGCGAACGCGAAGACGTCGAAGAAGAAGAAGAAGAAGAAGAAGCCGCGGCTTCCTTCCTCGCCCACGCCGCGACCGCGCCCTCGACGTCGTTCAGAACCGTCCTGTACGCGCTCGCGTACCCCCTGTGCACTCTCGACCCTTCCAACGCGTCCGGGGCCTCGCTCCAGACCTCCTGACCGGCCATGGAGTTGACCTGGCCTTCGCGGAGTAACCCCCGCAGCGGCGACGGCGTCGTCCCGCGGAAGCAGACGACGATCCAGTTCGGTCGCTCCAACCTGACGACCGCGACGCGGCTCACGCCGGCGGCGGCGCCGTTCGCGCTCGACGCGCTCGACGACGACCAGCCTTCTTCCCTTTCTCTTCGCACCTCCTCCGCGGTCTTGAACGTCGGCGTGAGCGGGCCAACCCCCGGGTCCGGATCCAGCCACAGCGCCGGCTCCGCGGGCGCGCCGAGCGACAAAAACTCTGCGCGAAGCGCCGCGGGGTCTCGCGCGATCAGCGGCTCAAACCCGAGCGGCGTCGCGAGGTCTAACCTCGCGCCGTCGTACGACGGGTCCCAGAACCCGGGCTGGCCCGCGTTCCAGTACACGAGCATCGCGAGCTTCGCGAGGAGTCTCGAGCCCTGCGGGGACGCGGAGACGCGGGAACGGGTCATCAGATATGCTGAGATCGCGATCGGGGCGCGGGCGGGTGCCCACTTCGCGCGCGGCAGGGGCGGCGGGGACCGCGCACGCGGGGACGGGGAGGGACGACGGCGTCGCGTCGCGTCGCGCACCTCGAACGAGTGCGGGTCCAAGTCCAGCGGCGTCGGCGGCGCGTCCGCCGCAGCCGCGGGGGCGTCCGCGGACGACGCGCGCGAGGACGACGCGCGCGGCGACGACGACGCGGGAAAAACCACCGCGCCCCCCCGGGTCCGCATGCTGGTCGTCGACGACGCGACGCGCCATCGCGGGGACGCGCGCGTCCACGACGCGCGCGGGGTCGGTCGCGCGAGCGGACGCGCGCTCGCGCTCGCCATCGCCATCGCTCGCGCCGCGGCTCGAAGCGCGGCCATCGGCGCGCGAGGGAGTGGCTCGCGCCCCGGCGACGCGATGTCGCGTCGCGTGGGCGGGCGGTCGGCGTCCACGGGAACTCGCGCGAGCCGCCGCGCGCGCGCCGACGAAAAAAAGGTCTCGGGAACTTCCGGAGCGGCGGCGGGGACATACGAAGACGCGCGCCGCACGTCCCGTCATCATCCGTCATGGCGTTCTGGGGCCTGAAGCTCGAACCCAACAAGTGGACGCCGTTCGTCCCGCCGCCGGAGGAGCAGCTCCGGCTGCACGTCTCCCAGGCGCGTCCCGCGACCGCCGTCCCGCGTCGCGCTCGCGCGAGGATCGATCGAACCGCCGCCGACCGCCGCCGGATCGATCGATCGATCCTTACCGTCGTCGTCGCCCTCGTCGCCGCGCGTCGCGTTCATCCACGGCGCCGCCGCGGCTCCTCCATCGCGTCCCCGCTCCGCCGCGCCGCTCGCGTCTGACGTCCCCCCCCACCCCTCCCCCGACCCCGCCCCGCCCTCCTCCTCCGTCGACGCAGGCGACGCTCGGGGACGGCGTCCCGAAGAAGGGCGACCGCGTCGTCGTCAAATGCCGCGCCGAGGCGGAGGACGACGAAGCGCGCGAGGCGTTTAACATCGCCGTCATCATCGGCGGCGTCGTGGAGACGTGCCATCTCGACCTCATCTTCAGCGGGTACGCGGAGTTCTACGTCGAGGGCGAGCTCCCCGTGCACCTGACGGGGTATTTCCTCCCGGACGACGACGACGACGAGATGGACGAGGAGGAGGCGCGGCGCGCAATGTACGGCGACATCGAGGACGAGGACGACGAGGAGGACTCGGATTTCGACGAGGAGGGCGGCGCGTACGACAGCGACGAGGACGAGGACGAGTTCGGGGTGTTGGAAGACTTCGACGACGACAGCGACAGCGACAGCGAGGACGACGACAGCGACAGCGAGGACGACGACGACGACGACGACGACGACGACGACGACGACGCGCCGAAAAAAAAAACCAAAAAAGGCGGCGTGACGATCGAGGAGCTCGACGACGAGGACGCGGTCCCCGAGAAGAAGCAGGAGAAGAAGCGCAAGGAAGCGCCCGCGTCCATCGCGAAGAAGGAAGCGCCCCCCACGAAGAAGCAAGTCGTCGAGGAGAAGAAGCCGAAGGAGCAAAAGGAGCAAAAGAAGGAGAAGCCGGCGGCGGCGCCGGCGGCAGCCGCTCCCGAGGCTCCCGCGGGCGCGAAGAAGCGCGAGTTCAAAAACGGCATGGAGATCGTGAACATCTCCATGGGGAAACCGAACGGCGCGGTCGCCAAGTCCGGGAAGAAGGTCACGATGAAGTACGTCGGGAAGCTCCAGAGCGGGAAGATCTTCGACCAGACGCGCGGCAACGCGACGTTTTCGTTTCGCCTCGGCGTCGGCGAAGTCATCAAAGGCTGGGACGTCGGCGTCGAGGGCATGCGCGTGGGGGACAAGCGCAGGCTGACGATCCCGCCCGCGATGGCGTACGGGAAGAAGGGCGTCAAGGGCGCGATCCCGGGGAACGCGACGCTGATCTTCGACGTCGAGCTCGTGAACGCGTGACGCTTCGTCGGCGTTCGACGCGACGACGACGACGGCGCGAGGAAGGAAAGTGAAAGTGTCGCGCGCGGTATCCCTTAATATGTATGACGACTCAGTTGCCATCGCACGACTTGCTACGTAGATTTCGACGCCTCGTGCGCGCGCGAGCTAGGGCTAGGGGCGCGTCACGGCGTCCGCGCGTCGTCGTCGTCGTCGTCGTCGTCGTCGTCGTCCGGGACGACGAAGATGTTCCCCCCGCCCCCGCCGCTCGGGCTCCGCGTCGTCCCCTTCTTCCCCGAGCTCTCCTCGAACCCTCGCACCTGCGCCCTCGCGATGACCGCGTCGAGCTTGTTGATCGACAGCACCAACGCGACGAGCCCGCCCTGCGGTCGGTGGTCGTGAACGGATCGAGAGCGCGAGGTGAGCGACGGCGAGGGACGGAGGACGCGGCGGGAAGGAGGTTCGCGGACGAGCGAACGAGTGGGAATCGGCGTCGGCGTCGGCGTCGGCGTCGGAATCGGAATCGGAATCGCGACGCGACGCACCCCGATGACGAAGCCCGCGACCTCGTTCGCGGGAGGCAGCGCCCTCGTGGCGACGCCGCGCGACGTGCGAGCAGCGCGTCGCGGTCGCGTGGGCGACGCGCGGGCGCACGGCGCACGCGCGGGGATGACGCGCGGACCCGTCATGCGCGCCCGAGCGCGACGCCGCAATGGATCCCGGCCAGAGTGGTGTCGGCGCCAAGTCTGAAAAAAGTTCTGGCGCGACTTTTTGCGGCGGCGAAGAGTGACATGAGATCGCTCTCTTCCAACCGTCGGGCGGCGCACACTCGGACGCGCGGCCACGCACGCCCCACCCGCAAAACCCGTCGCAAGATGCCCGAAGGCCTCGACATGAAGGACGTCGGCGCCGCCCTGCCCGACGAAGACGACGCGAACGACCCGGACGTGCGTCCTCCGCGCCGCTTCGCGACGCTTTCAAACGCAACTTCGCGCGATCGCGCGATCGCGCGCGCGCGTCGTCGTCGTCGATCCACTCCCCGCGCGCGCGTCTCCTGACGCCTCCCTCCCTCCCTCCCTCCGTCGCGCGCGTCGCCGCAGTTCGCGTCCAACGTGGACCAAGCCCAGGTCGCGAAGGCGCTCTCGCAGCTCCAGGGCAACCCCGGCCTGGTGAACGCGCTTCAGCACAAGCTCGACGACCTCGTCGGCATGAGCTCGGGGTTCGTCGAGAGCCTGCACTACAAAGTGCGCGCGCGCGTGAACGCGCTCACCACGCTCCAGGAGTCGCACGACGAGCTGTACGAGAAGTATCTGGACGAAAAGCGCGCGCTCGAGGCGAAGTACAGGGATCTGTACGCGCCGCTGTACGTCAAGCGCGCGGGGATCGTCAAGGGCGCGGAGGACGTGGACGCCACCCCGGGGGAGGACGACGACGAGACCGAGGAGGCGCCCGTCGGGATTCCCGATTTCTGGCTCTGCGCGCTTCGGAACCACGAGATCTTCGAGCAGCAGATCACGGAGAAGGACGAGCCGGCGCTCAAGTTCCTCAACGACATCACGTGCACGCCGCTGCAAGACCTCCCCGTCGACGAGAAGAAGAAGGAGGAGGACGACGACGACGACGAGGAGGAGGAGGAGGATGACGAGCCCCAGAGAGGATTCCGCCTCGACTTTCACTTCGACGAGAACCCGTACTTTTCGAACGAGGTCCTCTCGAAGTCGTACCACATGGTCGACGAGGAGGATCCGATCTTGGAGTCCGCGGAGGGCACGGACATCGAGTGGGCGCAGGGGAAGAACCTGTGCGTGAAAGTGCTCAGGAAGAAGCCGAAGAAAGGGGACAAGAAAGGGAAGCCGATCACGAAGACGGAAAAGGCGGATTCGTTTTTCAACTTTTTCTCGCCCCCCGACGTCCCGGGCGAGGGCGACGACCTCACCGAGGAAGAGGCGGAGCAGCTCCAGGACTTCATGGAGATGGACTACGAGATGGGCGCGATCATCAAAGAGAAGATCATCCCGGACGCGATCTCGTGGTTCACGGGCGAGGCGAAGCAGGACGAGGACGACTCGGACTACGACGACGAAGACGACGACGACGAGAGCGAAGATTTCGACGAGGACGACGAGGACGACGACAGCGACGACGACGCCCCCGCGCGCGGCAGAGGCCGGGGCAAGGCCAAGTCCAAGGCCCCCGCGGGCGCAGACGACGGGGAGAAGCCCCCGGAGTGCAAGCAGCAGTGAGCGAGAGAGGATTGGATTCCATTCGGCGGCGATGGATGATTTTGATCTCGTCGCGAGACCCATTTGGTTGCGTCACATGATCGAACACCCCTTGCTCTTCGCCTTCGCGCCCGCGTTCGGCGGCGCCGTCTTCGGCCGCGGCGGCGACCCCGGCGACCCGACTTCTTCCCCCTCCTCCACGCTCGACAGCGCTCCGCCCGGGGAGTTCGGCATCGACGCGGACGCGCGACCGCCCGGCGAGCGCTCCGGCGAGCGCTCCGGCGTCGCGGGCGCGCGCAACGCCGCGCGCGCCGCCTCAGCCTCCTCCTTCTCCGCGGCGTCCATCTCCGCCCTCCACGCCTCCCTCTCGGCCTCGATCCTCGCCGCGTCCGCGTCCCTCCGCTTCCGCGCCGACTCCGCAGCCTTGGCCTTCGCCGCGATCGCGAACTCCCCCCACTCGTCGTCCCTTCCCGCGCGTCCCTTCCCGGCGCCCGCGGCGCTCGCCGCCGCCGCGGCGAGGACGCCCTCTTTCCCGCCGCTCGCGTCTCTCACGACGCTCTGGTCGAGCTCGCTCGGGTCCCACCACTCCGACTCGCCCTCTCTGTCCCCGGTCGAGTCGTCGCCGTCGCTGCCGTACTCTTCGAACCAGTTCCCGAGCCCGACGCCGCCGGGGACGACGGAGAGCGTCTCGGAGAGCGCCCTCTCGGTCCGGCGGCTCGACGATCCGAATCCGCCTCCGCGGTTGAATCCGCCCTGACGCCGCCGCGGGTCGTAGAAGCCGTCGTCGTCCCCATCCCCCGCGCTGAAGTCCTCGTCCTCGAACAGCGCGCGCTGCCTCGGCCGGCTCTTCCCGACCGGCGGCGTCTTCGCCGGCGCGAGGTCCTCTTTCGTCCACCAGTCCTCTTTCAGCCCGCGAACGTCTTTCGGGACGACGCGCTTCTCGAGCGCGGACCGCGGGGACATTGGCACGTGCGTCCTGAATAATCCATCCGCGCGGCCGCGCGGTCTCAAGTCGTCGCGCGTCATCATCCGCGTCTCGACTTTTGTCTCGTGCTCTTTCAAGTCTTTCGCCCCGCGCGGGATGAACGGCGAGCGCGGCGACAGCGCGAGCTGCGACGCGAGCTCGTTCGCGAGCTCCTCCTCCCACGCCCAAACCTCGGACTTGTCGCGCATGACGCGCGCCTCCCACGAGCTCTTCGGGAGCCACGCGAACGCCATGTTCGACGGAATCGTCCCGACGTCGAGCTCTTGCTCCCATATCTGCGGGTCCGCCGGGCGGTCGTCCCCGGGGCTCCTCGGCGCGTCCGCGGAGAGGAGCCCCATCGTCGCGCGGTCAACGAATGACGACGACGACGTCCGTCCGTCTCGGAGAACTTCGCGGCACGAAATCGAAAACGCACGACGGTGCGATTCTGAAGTTCATCGATCAGTTGAAAGGGGACGCGATCAAATGTTGAAACTGCGGGGTGGGTGAAAAACTTTTGTACTGAACGCGCCTGAGTACGTTCCCGTGTAGTACGCTCGGGTGGATTTGCGCATACGATTTTTCGCGGACCTATCACGGGTGGAAAAACGGCGATTGGAGGCTCTCGCGCCCTTTTCGCGCCATCGAGTTATCCATCGCGCGCGACGACGACGACGACGACGACGCGCGACATGAGCGGCTTCGGAGCGTTCGTTCGAGGCGTCCGCGCGGACGTCGCGTCGAGACGCGACGCGAGGCGATCGGCGACCGAGGACGCGGCGACGACGACGGGCGCCGCGCGCGCGCCGTTCCTCTCAACGCGTCTCAAGCCGATATCCGACGCGAGGAAGTTGTGGGCGAGCGCGACGCAGAGCAGGCTGGGGGTGGAGACGTCGTTCTCGGGGGGATCCGACCGAGTGGCGTTCGTCACGGAGCCGAGGACGGGGCTGAAGCTTCCGGGTGCGCGTCGTTCGCGTCGTCCACGTCGCGTCGTCGTCGTCGTCGTCGCCGCCGCCGCCTCCGCCGCCGCGCGTTCGTCCGTCTCGCGATGACGCGCGCAGGCTGGGTCCGAACGAAAAAATCCTGATGAAAAAAATCTCACTCGCTCGACGCTCGACTCGCCTCGCTCGCTCTCTCCTTCCGACCCACCGACAGGCTCGTTCTGCGTGCGCGGGAAAACGTCCGACTGCGCCCCTCTCGCGGGAATGGGCGTCCGCGTCAAGCGCATCGCCGGCATCGGCGTCAAAGTCTACGCCTGCGGTCTGTACGTCGACCCCGAAGACGCGCGCGCCGCGCTCGGCGACCGCTTCGTCGGCCGCGACGTCGCCGACGTCGGCAAAGACCAGTCGCTCTTCGACGGCGTGCTGCGCTCCGACGACGTGGACAAGACCGTGCGGCTGGCGTTCGCGAGGAACATCGACAGCGCGAAGATACGCGACGCGCTGAGCGAGCGCCTTCGACCGGCGCTGGGGAGAGACAGCGAGAGCCTGAAAACGTTTGAGACGTATTTCGACGGCGTGACGTTCGAGAAAGGGCAGGCGCTTACGTTCAGCGCGACGGGGGGGAAGCTCGAGACGACGATGAAGGGGAAGAGCGTCGGGGTGATTCACGACGCGAGGTTGTGCGCGGCGCTGTTCGACGCGTACTTGGGGAGGGACCCGGTCGTGCCGAGCGCGAAGCGGAGCCTGGGAGAGGCGCTCGCGGCGCGCGTGGTGGGATAAAGTCGTCTGTCGTCCGTCTGTTCACAGCGAGAGTTCTTTTCAAGTCGCGATTCATAAAAATCCAGCTGTGCGTCTTCGTCTGTCGCTCGCTCCGAGGTTTGAACGAACGACGACGGTCGGGCAGTCTCCTTCGCGCCGCGCCGTCGCGCGGTCGCTCGTCATGCTCGCCTCCCCCTCCGTCGCGCGGGGCCCCGCGGACGTCCTCGCGCACGCGGAGATGGTCTCCCTGCGCGTCGCGATCGCGCGGCAGATCGCGACGTCGCGCCTGAGCGTCGCGCAGGGCGAGACCGGGAAGCTCGTCGCCGCCGCGGTCGCGGCGTCCGCGAGCGCGCTCCTCGCGCGGTCGCCGTCGGCGTCGCCGTCGGCGTCGCCGTCGGCGTCGCCGCCCTCCGCGAACAAGACCGCGAACAAGCGCAAGCGCGGCACGCCGCAGAGGACGCCCGCGTCGTCGCCGCTCGACGCCGCCGCGCCGTCGCCCCCCGCGGCGAAGACGACCCAAGACGCCGCGGCGCAGACGTCCTCGCCGGAGGAGGCGGCGAAGGAGACGATCCGCGACGAGTGGCAGCGGCTCTACGCGCTCGCGATGAAGCACGGAGGGAAGCTCGACATCGGGAGGACGCGCCACGACGCGATCGCCGTCCTCCAGGACGAGGCCCGCGTCGCGCGCGCGGCGGCGAAGAACGCGCGCGAGGCGCTCGAGACGTTCACGCGCGAACGCCGCGAACACCGCGAACGCGGCGTCGTTGACCGCGAACGCTTCGAACGCGCCTCCAGCAGCGACTCGCTCGTGTTCGACCTGTTTCCTTATCCCTTCAAGTGGTCGCCACCCGAAGTCTCCGCGGACGCGACGCTCGCGGCGCTGGAGGAGGCTGCGACGCGCGCCGAGTCCGACGCGAACGCCGGCGACGCCGCGTTGCGGTGCCTCGTCGAGGCTATCAATCACGAGGCGAGAGCTGAGCTCGAGCTCACGTGGCGCGCGGAGTGCGCGCGACAGAAAGACATCGCCGCGAGGGTCATCCGCGAGATCCAGTGCTTCGGCATGCCGGTGACGGGCCTGAGCGCGAAACTCGTGGGGGCGGCGACGCCGCCCGCGCCGCCGGTCAACGTCGAGATCGACGACGCGGAAGACGACGACGACGACGACGACGGCGCCGACGCGGCAGAAAAGCGCGACTGGCAGAACGAAGACACGCAGCCAGAGGACGACGTGGAGAAGTCGCCGGCGCCGAGACCTGAAGGGAACGGCGCGTCCGCGACGGACGCGCCCGAGCTCGCGCGGTCGGACACTGACGCCGACGCGGAAGAGTCGGACGAGGACGACGACGTCCCGATCGCGAAGCTTCTGATGAAGACGGATCCGAGGCCGACGAGGCGGTGCGTCGTCGACGCGACCCCACGTCGCGCCGCGTCCGAGCCTCCGCCGCTGATGTGCGAAACGTGCGGCGCCGGGCCGTTTAAGAAACAACACGGGCTGAACTTGCACAAGACGCGATGGTGCGTGAAAGAGAAGGACGCGGACGAGACGCGGGCGCGCGAAGAAGCGCCGCCGCCGCCGCCCGTGAAGCGCGGCCGCGGGCGTCCGAAGGGCAGCAAGAACAAGAACAAATTCCTCGGAGAGCTCGACTGAACGTCGCGAAGTGGCGCGCCCGCGCGAGAGAGCGAACGAACGAAACGAACGAACGAAACGAACGACGCGCCCACGGCGGATCGAATCGACGACGAATTAAAATCACAATCCCTCAACGCTCACGCCGGCTTCGCCTCGTCCCACCCGAGCGCGTGCTCGTACACCTCGTCGTACGTGCTCACGAAGTGCACCTCGATCCCTCTCTTCACCTCGTCGGACAGCTCGTCGTAGTCCCTCCGATTCCCTTCCGGGAACAAAATCGTCGTCACGCCGCTCCGCCGCGCCGCGATCGTCTTCTCCTTGACCCCCCCGATCGGCATCACGATGCCCGTCAGCGTAACCTCTCCGGTCATCGCGAGGTTCGGCCTGACCGGCTTCCCGGTCGCCAACGACACCATCGCGGTGATCATCGTGCACCCCGCGGACGGCCCGTCCTTTGGCGTCGACCCCGCGGGGACGTGCACGTGCAGCGCGGTGTCGTCGAAGAAGGTGTTGCCCGGGTGTTTGCGTTGTAAAAACGCGCGCGCGTAGGTGTGCGCGATGGTCGTCGACTCCTTCATGACGTCCCCGAGCTGCCCGGTCGTCTTCAGCGTGCCGCCTTTTGAGCCGCCGCCTTCCTCGCCGTTCTCCGCGGATCGGACGTTCTGTTGCACCGCGGTGCACTCGATGTACAGCGTCGAGCCGCCCATGGACGTCCACGCGAGGCCGGTGACCACCCCGGGCGGCGTCGTCTCGTAGATTCTGTCCGTCTGAAACGGCGGCTGGCCGACGTATTCGATGAGGTCCTTCCCGGCGTCGACCGCGATCGCGTGCTCGCCCGCGACCGCGGACGCGTCGATCGCGTCCTTGACGCCGTTCTCCGCGTCAGCGAGCTGTTGCTTCGCCTCCGCGACCTCCTCCTCCGCGGCTTTGAGGATCTTCTCGCTCTTCGCGCTCGCGGCGACTTTTTTGTGCTCCGCCTCCTTCGTCTCGAGGTTCTTCATCGCGGCTTTGACTTTCGCGCGCGCCTCGCCGACGCGTTTGGACGCCTCCGGGCCTTTCGACTTGGCGAGCTTCAGCGCGACTTTGCGATAGATCTTCTCCAGGTGCTTCTGTAAGTTCCGCACGCCCGCTTCGCGGCAGTAGTCCTCGATGAGCGACTTCATCGCCTGATCCGTGATTGACGCTTCGCTCTCGCCGACGCCGCTGCGCTCTTTCGCGTTCTTCTCGAGGTACCTCCGCGCGATCGCGTTCTTCTCGTCCGCGATGTACCCGCTGAGTCGCACGACTTCCATTCTGTCGAGCAGCGGCCCCGGGATCGTGTCTAACACGTTCGCGGTGCACACGAACAAAACTTTGGACAGATCCACGGGGACGTCGAGGTAGTGATCGAGAAACGAGCCGTTCTGTTCCGGGTCCAAGAGCTCCAGCAACGCGCTCGCGGGGTCGCCCTGGTACCCGCGTCCGAGCTTGTCGACCTCGTCGATCAACACCACCGGGTTATCCACCCCCGTGCTCTTGAGGCACTGCACGAGCTTCCCCGGCATCGCGCCGACGTACGTCCGTCGGTGGCCTTTTATCTCCGCGACGTCGGACAAGCCGCCGACGCTGAAGCGGAAAAATTTACGATCCAACGCCCGCGCGATGGACTGCCCGATGGACGTCTTCCCTACGCCGGGAGGGCCGACCAGAGTGATGATCTTCCCCTGCGTCGTCCCGCGCAGCTGCCCGACCGCGATGAACTCCAAGATGCGCTCTTTCACGTCCTCGAGACCGTAGTGATCGTCGTCCAAGACCTTCGACGCCTCCGTGATGTCGAGGCGTTCCTCGCTGCTGTGTCCCCACGGAATCGACGTGAGCCACTCCAGGTAGTTGCGCGTGACGTTAAACTCGCTGGACGAGGGTTCCAACCCAGAGAGCTTCTGGAGTTCTTCTTCGATCGTCTTCACCGCGTGCGCGGGGGCTTGGTCCCTGAACGCGGCAAACTTTTCCGCAAACTTTTCCGCGAGCGCCGTTTTATCGTCCCGCTCCATCCCGAGCTCCTTCTTGATGCTCTTGAGCTGCTCCATCAAGAAGTACTTCCGCTGGTCGCCGCTGATCTTCTCCTCGACGCGTCGGCCGATGTCCGCCTGGAGCTTCCCGAGCTCGACCTCTTTCTTCAGCAGCGTCAACGCCTTGTTCAGGCGGTCCCTCACGTCGACGGTGGATAGAATGTCCTGCATGGCTTGGTCGTCCGCGCTGCACATGGACGTCGCCAAGTCCGCGAGCTTCGCGGGGTCTTGAAAGTCCGAGAACCGCTGCGCGAAGTACTGCAGCGTCTCTTTCGCCATCGGGTTCACTTTCAGGAGATCTTTGATCGTCGCGATGACCTCGTTCGCGGTCGCTTTCAAGACGTCGTCGTCCTCGGCGGGCTTGTGCGGCTTATCCTTCAGATGCTCCACGCCGACGACCATCGGGTCCGAGCGCATCGTCTGCGTCTTCCGCAGGCGGTGGTGCCCGAGAAGGAGCAGCGTCACGCCGCCCTCCTCGGCGTCGTCCCCGCTCTTCTTCTTCTTCGCGCCGGGTGCGCCCGCGGCGGCGGCTTTGCCCTTCGCGGCGCCACCCTTCTTCTTACCCTCGGCCCCCAACTCTTTCTCGTCGTCGTCGCCGTCGCCGTCGTCCTCGTCCTCCTTATAATCCACGATTCGAATGATGTTGTTCACCTGCGCGAACGTCCCCACGTCGTGCATGTCGTCGCTCGGGTCCCAGTTCAGGGACTCGTCGGAGGGCGCGTCGCCGGCCGCCGCATTTACCGCCGCCGGTCCCGTCGCGTCCGACTTCTTCAGGAACGCCCCGACGTACGCCTGTCCGCGCGATTTCATCTCCTCGAGCTCCGCGATGAGCTTCTCGTCGAAGATCCTCACGGGCATGATCACCCCGGGCATCAGCGGTCGGCGTTCGAGCGGGACCACGAGCACCTGCGGGTGCGACGAAGGATGGCCGCTCTGTATCATGATCCCGCCGCCCGCGGTGGAGGGGGCGTCTCCTACGCTCGACGCGAAAGCGCGGCGAGCGCGAACGCGCGTGACGCCGCGCATGGCGTTCCACAGCCGGTTGCCGTACCCGTCGTCGCCGTTGCGCGAGCCTGCGGTGGGGTGGGGTGGTAGGGGGAGTCTCCATCCGCGCGAGGCGAGAGGAAGAGATTAAATCAATCGTCAGCGGGAATTCTCTCGCGACGGGACGACGACGGGACGGACAGGACGACGCGAGGGACGACCGACGTCACCGCGCGACGCGTCGGGGCGTTCGCGGGACGCACCCGGCATGTCGCTCAAGTACCTATGACGCGGGTACCGCGCGGGCGCGATCGCGACATCGGGCCGCGACGCGCGAGCGGCGGCCTGCGCGACCGCCTTCGCCGCGCGTCGCATCGACATCTTCCGACGAGGCTCCCGTCGACGCGACTAATCTAATCTGAACGTCGCGCCCTCCGAGATCGAACGCCGTTCGCGGCGGCGACGGACAGACGCGGGGATCGGCTGAGGTCGCTCACGCCGAGGCGTCGCCGGATCGCGATCCCGAGATCGCGCGTGTGGCGTGCCGCACGCGCCGGATGCTCTGAGGTGCCGTCAATTTCTTCGGCAACCTTCCTGTCGTCGCGTCGTCCGGTCGCCACGCCAGCTGGCGAGATTTGCGGAAAGTTTCGGAGACGCCGCCCACCGCCCGCTCTTCCTTCCGCGCACAGAAGCGACGCGCCGAGGTCGGCCGCGGCCGCGCCCGCGATGGTGCGCATCGCGGAAGAAGAACGCCCGATCTCCGTGGACGCGCTCCGCGCAGATCTCGCGGAGAGCCGACTGCGAGAGATGAAGCTCGCGGAGGAAGTCTCGGAGCTGAAGGATTCGATCGACGCGGGAGCGGGCGACGCGGACAAGGACGCGGCGGTGAAGCGCGCGATGGAGACGCAGCGCGCGAGCCAGGCGACGATCAAGAGCCTAGAGAGCGAAGTGCGCGCGCTGCAGACGAAGCTGCGGATGATGGAAGCGCACAAGGCGTTCGCGGCGTCGGACGAAGACGACGCGAGAAGGGCGCTCGAGAGCGCGATGATGCTGTTCGCGCTCGCGATGACGCTCCTCGTGTTCTTGGGCGTGTCCGAGTGGGCGGGGTGGACGGACGTGATCGGGTGGGTCGCGCGGAGCAAGCTCGGGGACGGCGGCGGCGAGTGTCGCGCGACGTGACGTGACGAGAGAGGCGCAGGTCGGGGAGCACACTCGTAGGTCGTCGCGTAGAGCGCTAAGCGTTTAGTTTCATCATACTCGTAGTAGGCGCGCGGCGTCGTTCGTCGCTCAGAGCTTCAACCCGTCGACGAGGAACGCGCTCAACTTCTCCGCGAAGCTCCGCTCTTCTTCGTCCTCGCCAAACCTCGCGTCCGCGGCGGCCACCGAGCACCGCGCGATGGCCTCCGCGAACTCCGGGTACGTCGCCTCGCAGTCCAACGTCTGCAGCAGCGCCGTCATCTTCTCGTCCGTCTTCCTCTTTTCCTCCGCCGCGGCGGCCCGGGCGGCGTCTTCGTCCACCTCCGCGCCGCGCTCGATCTCTTCTGCGTCCATCGCCGCGAGCTCCGCGTCCATCTCCGCGTCCGCGGCGGCGTCGACGTCCGCCTTGGGGCTGAGCGCGGCGGCGAACGCGGCGAGGGCTTCGATCGTCGTCACCGTCGCGGACGCCGGGCCGGGGCTGGGCGGAGTCTCTTCGTCCGCGGCGGCGGCGGCGGCGGCGGCGGCAGCCTCGTCGGCGTCGCCCTCGGCTGGGGTTTCGCCGTCGTCGCCGTCGCCAGCCTCGCCGCCTTCGCCGCCTTCTTCCGCCGCCGCGGCGTCTTCGCCCTCGCCAGCCTCTCCGTCGCCCTCGCCCTCGCCGCCCTCGCCGCCCTCGCCGCCCTCGCCGTCCTCCGCCGGCGCCGGCGGATCGAGCGACGGAATCTCCAGCGGCTCCCCGACCGGCTCGTCGTCGCGCAGGCACCCGGCTCGCTTCAGCAACCCCAAGAACGCGCGCGCGGTCACCACCGGCGGCTTCGACGGCGGGACGTCCGGGTCCGTCGCGACCATCCCGGTCGCGACGCCGGCGAACGCGGCTCGCGTCTTTCCCTCCGACGCGCGCTTCGTCGCCTCGTCCGCCATCTTCGCGTCCCACGGCAGCGGCGCGCCCGCGGTCGGTCGCGACATGTGCGGCCCCTCGATCAGCGGCAAGATGTGGTCGTGTATCAGCGTCGCGACCCTGCGGTCGAGGCCCGGGAGGTGGTGGTATTTGACGTGCGCGACTCTCACGAGCGCCTCGGCGTACTGTCGGTACACCAACTCGCCCGTCGGGTCCAGCGGATCGGGGGTCTCGGGCGGCGGTCTGACCGCGTGCTCCGAGACCGGCTCGGGCGCTTTCCGTCGCGGTTTGTCCTTCGCCCACGCCGGGAGGATGGCGCGCGAGACGACCGCGACGGTGACGTCCGCCGTCGTGATCCCGGCGCGTCGCAAGAGCGCGATGAATCCCGGCACCGTCAACGGCACGGCTTTGTTCGGGTTGACGTTATGCCCCGCGTCTCTCGCCGCGGCCACCGCGGCGACTCTGTAGACGCCTCGCAACTCCGAGTTGTGACGCAAGAAGAGATGATCGAGCTGGAAGGTCACCTTCTTGACCGTCTCCTGTTCCTCGTCCATGAGGTCCTCGACGTCGAGCTTTAAATTTTTCGTCGGCTCGAAGGGCGCGCCGCCCTTCTCCACGACCGCGCGGTCCTTCTCGAACGTCCCTTTGAACACGCTGCCGTCCTCGAAAGTGTACGTCCCCTTGCCGTGCTTCACGTTATCTTTCCACTCGCCGTCGTACCGCGTCCCGGTCGCGTACTGAAACACCCCTCTCCCGTGCCGTAACCCGTTTTGAAACTCCCCCTCGTACTTATTCGCGGTGTTAAACCACGCGCTCGGATCGTCCTCTTTGATCCACGGCGCCCTCCACGCGTGCACGCCGTACCCGTGCGGCTTCCCGTCGAGCCACTCGCCGTTGTACCACTCCCCGTCCTTCTTCCACTCCATCTTCCCGACGCCGTTCTTCAAGTCCTTCGCCCACTGCCCGACGTAGACGTCCCCGCTCGCGTACGCGAACGTCCCTTGCCCGCTCTTCTGGTCGCACGCCCACTCGCCGTCGTACCGCTCGCCGACGTTCGAGTCGTGCGTTAAAACCCCGCGGCCGTGGCGCATGCCGTCGCGCCACTCGCCGTCGTACGTCGTGGACGAGCTCGCGAACGTTTGGATCCCTCGGCCGTGTCGAAGGCCCCGTCGCACGCCCCCCGCGTACGCGCTTCCGTCCGGCCACGAGTACGTCCCCTCCCCGACCGCGACGTTGTCCACGAAGTCGCCCTCGAACACGATGCCGTCGACCCACTCGTACTTTCCTCGGCCGCACATCTTGCCGTTCTCGAACCCGCCCTCGTATCGATGCCCGACGCGGAACGTCGCGATCCCGCGGCCGTGGTAGTACCCCGCGCTCGAGACGTCGCCGTCGTAATCGGACACGGAGACGGCGACCATCGCGGGTTCGACGACGCCGCGCGGTTTCGCCATGGCGCGCGAGCCCGGGGGGGTGTCGCGACGGGGGGGGGATGGCGTGAGCGCCGCGCGAACGTGCGGTGCGTGCGCCCTGCGCGCGCGCGAGTGGCGTCCCATTTTGGGAAATCAATCCAACGTCTTCTGTTTGACTTCTTTTCACGACTTCGAAGACCCGACTTTTCAGCGGTCGCGACGACGCGACGTCGTCTCAGATCGCGTCGCCCCGAGCACGCGCGGCGGATCCCACGCGGGCGGGCGCGCGCGCGAACGCGACGCGATGGACTTCCGAGGCCAAGCCCTCGCGGAGTGGATGATGACGCTGATCATCGTCCTCTTCTCCCTCGGCGGGTTCCTCTACGGGTACCACGTCGAGAGTTACTCCGCGATGATGACGACGTACGTCACCGGCGTCGCGCTCGCGTTCGTCACGACGTGCCCGGACTGGTGGTACTTCAACCTGAACCCGGTGAAGCTCCTCCCGATCGATTCCGATCACCCGCAGTGGGACACGAAGTACCTGTACCTGCACCCGCCCGGGTGCAAGTGCGAAGCGGGGAAAGCCGCGGGCGGGTGCGGCGAGGACGCGAGAGACGGAGAGCCGGACGACGCGGAGACGAAGGGCGAGTGGTGGAAGCTCGGCGGGTGGGGGAGGAAGAAGAAGATGAACTGAACGCGCGGCGCAGCGCGCGCGCTGCGTGGGATTTAGGGTTTAGCTTTAAACACTATAAGTATAGCTTATAGCAGGAGCGAAGAAGCGAACGGAACGACGTCTGTCTTCGCGACGGATGATTTGATCACGTGATCACCCGCCCGCCGCTCACTTCTTCGCCTTCACGAGCTTGGACTTCTCCATCGCGAGCACCTTCTGCACCCTCTCCACCGCGCGCGGGTCGCCGGTGGCGACGCCGACGCACTCGGCGTACGGCGGAGATATCTTCACCTCGTCCAACACGACGATCGACCGCCCCTCCCACCGGCACGGCAGCGTCCTCGCGAGCGCGTCGAAGATGTCCTGCGCCTCCGCGGTGACGTCGACGCCGATGTTCGCTGCGCGCGGTGGTGCCGGGGGGGAGGGTGGGGGTGGGAGGAGGTGGTGAGATGAGATGGATGGGCGCGGGTCGGGCGGGGGTAGGGTCCTCGCGCGTCGCGGGGAAGAGAGGATGGATCGCGGGTTCGGATTCGATCGGTCGAATGAAATTAGGGCGGCGAGGACGAGGCGCGCGCGGATCGATCGATCGAGAGGACGGACGGACGGCACACCCGCGCTGATCGTCGCGGCCTTGACCGCGGCCTCCTCTCTCTTCTGACACCGCGCCTCGTCCACGACCGGGAGCTTCTCCATCTTCGGCGGGTCCGACGGCGGCGTCGACTTCAGATCGCTGACGCCCTCCGCGCGCAAGATCCGGACGTCGTGCGTGTTGACGATGTCACCCTTCGCGCGGAGCACCGCGAGGCCGGTGCCCTCGTCGAACGTGAAGACCTCGCCCGCGAACTTCTCCCCGGTCGCGGTCACGCCGGAGACGACGTGCCCGATGCCCCAGTCCGCGACGCCCATCGTGTCGTCCTCTCGCGCGTCGGCGAGTGTCCCGCGCGGTCGAGGGCGCGCGGAATCGATGGTTCGCGGTCGGCTCTCCAAACAGAACCGCCGCGTTCACTTCTTCCGCTTCCGCCCCCGCAGCGCGTGACTCGGATTCGATTATATCCGCCGGCGGCTCAGCTGAGAGCTCGCACTGCTCGGCGCGCGCGCGCTGACACGCACATCGCACGCGCGAACGTGTAGCGATACTTCCGATACGCGAGCGCGTGTGATCTCCGTACGACACCGCCGCTAAGGTGCGCGCGTCGCGACGCGCGACGGCCGATCGCGTTACCCCCGAAAAGCGCAGTCGTTCGCTGAAGACAGCCAGCTTTTCTTCGTCGACCACATCGTCGCCGCCGGCGTCGTCTCACGCCCTCCCCCCCCGCACATCACCCCAGGCCGAGAACACACCATGGGCGCGGCGACATCCACGACCGAGGGCGCGGCGCTCGCGGCGTCCGCGCCCGCGGCGCAGCGGCCGACGTTCGTGGACGCCCCCGCGACGACGACGGAGGAGGCGGGATCCGAAAACGGCGCGTCGCGAATTCTGTGGACGCCGGAATACCACCCGGAGTCCATCGTCCCTCCCACGAGCGGCGTCGGCCAGGGCACGCTCACGGTCCGCCAGACCGCGATCTCGACCGCGATGATCATGGAGGACCAGCCGATGACCCGCAAGACGAACATCGTCTGCACGATGGGACCGAAGTGCTGGGACGAGGAGACGCTCGGGAAGCTCATCGACGCGGGCATGGGCGTCGCGCGGTTCAACTTCTCGCACGGCGACCACGCCGCGCATCAGGAGGTGCTCGACCGCGTGCGCAAGGTTGTGAAGGAGAAGGGCGCGAACGTCGCGGTGCTCTTGGACACGAAAGGCCCGGAGATTCGCACAGCGATGCTGAAAGACCACGAGCCGATCGAGCTCGAGGCTGGCCAGCCCATCATCGTCTACGCCGCCGGCCCGGAGGAGTACCTCACGTACGAAGGGTACAAGAACGAGACGGAGACGAAGATCGGGTGCTCGTACGCCAAGCTGTGCGAGAGCTTGAAGCCCGGGAACAAGATGCTGTTCGCGGACGGCTCGCTCGTGATCGAGGTGACCGAGATTCTCGACGAGAGGAACCTCAAGGGGAAGGTTCTCAACAACAAGAAGCTCGGCGAGCGCAAGAACGGGAACCTCCCGGGCGTCAAGGTTGATCTCGACGTCCTGCAACCGAAGGACGTCGACGACATCAAGAACTTCTGCTGCGTGAACAAGATGGACTACGTCGCGGTTTCCTTCGTGCAAACCGGCGAGGACGTCAAGTACGTGCGAGAGATTCTGGACGAGAACGGCGGCGAGAACGTCCAGATCATCTGCAAGATCGAGAACGAAGAGGGCATGCGCAACTTCGACGACATCCTGAAGTACACCGACGGCATCATGGTCGCGAGAGGCGACCTCGGCATGGAGATCCCCTCCGAGAAGGTTGCCCTCGCGCAGAAGATGATGATCACGAAGTGTAACATCGCGGGCAAGTTCGTCATCTGCGCGACGCAGATGCTCGAGTCCATGTGCGAGAACCCGCTTCCCACGCGCGGTGAGATGACCGACGTCGCG
>MDSW01052120.1_pt1 | contig 23916 bp, 23 predicted proteins | sample 811171 | NCBI WGS metagenome assembly MDSW01 (sample SAMN05326641, study PRJNA326480) | marine metagenome | isolation source: seawater | place: Atlantic Ocean: North West | collected 2012 | reverse complement strand
GTTAACTGAAGACCTTTGTATTTATACACATTAATAAGTTTTTTTGAAACTAATAGCTGAATTGCCTTAACCATTCCTAAACCATTTTTTAAATTTATGATATTTTTTTTTAAATGTTTAAAAATATTTGGTTCAATAACTGCATAACCGATGAAATGATTCAACGTTGGTTTTTCTTCAAAAAAGGTCAGTTTATTTTTTGAATTCCATTTTACTACTCCAAACGGATTCTTAATGGGCGCCACAACTAATGACATTAAAGATTTAGACTTTTTATGTTTTTTTAATAAATCATTTAGATTGATTTTCGCTAATGTATCACCATATGTTATGATAGAGGTAGAATTTATACCCCTTGATGCAAAATATATTCTCTTTAATATTCCGCTATTAAGCCCAGCATAGGACAAGGTGATATCTTTATATTTATTTTTTAAAAAGTTTTCTAATTTATTTGCTTTGTAACCAACACAACAAACTATATTTCTAAAACCTTGGCTTTTATAATATTTTATTTTATGTTCAATTATCGGCATTTTCCCAACTTTTACTAAAGGTTTAGGAATTTTTTTGGTATACTTTTTCATTCTTTTCCCCTTCCCGCCACACAAAATGTAAATGTTAGTTTTTTTCATTTTTTATAATTTCTGTAATTTCTCTTAGGAAACTTTTTTTTGTTGGGAGGATATTTTTCCTCATTTTGTTTTGAATTTCTGAATAATTTTCCATTATTATTCTAATAACTCGCTCTAATGATGTATGGTTTCTCTCTGCCTCAAAAACACCTTCTCGACCTCTTTTTACGTGTGAAATTTCTGGAAATATTATGACTGGTCTAAGTCTAGCTAAAGATTCGTCTAATACTTGTGGATGTGCTTCAGTAAAAGAAGGTAAAATAAAAATATTATGGCTATCATAAATACTAATAATAGAATCATCTTTGTTTTTAAAATGTACAATTTCAACATTATTAGTTTCTAAATTTTGATCATAATGTTTTTCTGAATTTACTATTTTAACTTTAATATTGTTTTTTATTTTTTTTAGAATATTGAGTAGAGAAAAAACTCCTTTTTCAATTTTTATTCTTCCAACATACAAAATTTCAATTTTATTTAGATTTGGAGGTTTTCTATTCGAAAGCCATTTCTCATTTAATTGAGATGGTGAAACTACATTCCCATTTTTTCCTTTTAATAAATGTGACCTACAAACTATCAGTCTTGATATTTTAGAAGCAACACTAAACATAATATGATAAATAAATGGACCAAAAATTTTTGAATAGCATCTGTACTCTTGGTAACCATCACTTCTAACATATAAATAAATTTTTTTTCTCAAAATAAACAATAATAAAGACGCAAAAAAAGTATATGGCGATAATGATATTAATAAATATTTTTTATTTATTTTAGATCTACTCCATATTTTGTATAAAAAAGATAAAATTCCGGATGATAGAAAAATTTTTTTGAGATTAATTTCATGTGACTCTCTATCAATTTTTGATTTTCTTAAGAATAATTCAATGTCGAAGTACTCGCTTAATCCTTCGGGAATAGATTTTAAATCAATATTATCACATAAAAATTTATTACTTTTTTGTTGAGTTTTTTCGTTACTAATTATAGCTAAATTATCGTTTCTCATTAGATGCTTAAAATTATCTTAAATTTATAATTCTATTAAATACTTTGCTGGGTAAAAATAACATCAAAAGTAATTTAATTTTTTCAATATAGTTTGGATGACGTAATATCTCATTAATACTCTTTTTGTATTTTTTTTCATTTATAAAATTAATTATTTTGAAGAAATTGCATCTGTTTTTAATATTAATTAATTTTTTTTCATCACCAAATTCTCCTGTTATTTTAATTTTCTCATACCATTTACTCATTTGAATTGACTGTTTTTTAAAGTTTTTGTTTTGTAGCTGATTTTGATGCTGTCTTGATATTGCTATTGGCTTTTGTACACAATCGAATTCCCATTGTTGTGAGAACCTTAGTACAAAATCCATATCAGCCAACATATCGAACTCCACATTAAAAATTTTGTCATAATTGTTAATGTAATTTTTTCTTAATACTACTGTAAGCATTCCTATAAAATATCTATCTAATAAAATATTTGTTATTTTTCCTGAGGGTAATTTTAAATTTCTTGCTAACTTTTTTTTTTTAAAAAAACGTTTAGAATTAAAACGCCAATAATTTCCGTAGACTAGACCAATATTTTGATTTGAAAAGAGTTTAATTTGTTCCTCTAGTTTTTCATTAAGCCAAATATCATCAGTATCAAGAAAAGCAATGAATTCACCTTTTGCCTCTTTAATCGCTAAATTTCTAGCCTCATACAATACCGTATGCTTTTCAGCTAGAAAATATTTAAATCTTTTATCATTATATTTTTTGAAAATTTTTTTACTATTATCACTGGATAAATTATCCCAAAATATAAGCTCCCAATTTTTATAAGTTTGATTAATAATGCTTTGAAGTGCTTCATTCAAATATTTATCACCATTATAGCAGTTCATTATAATACTTACTAAAGGTTTGCTCATCTGTAGGAATTGATAGTAAGATTTAATCCTTTTAAAAAATTTAATTTAGGTTTCCATTTTAATATTTTTTTTGCTTTTGTAATATTTGGGTATAGTCTCATATTAGTATTTTTTTTATATTTTATTTTTCCAAACAGGGGTTTGCCACTACCTATTGTCTTTACAATTTGTTTAATTACTTTTTTAATCTGTAGAGGTTTGCCAGAACCAATATTTATAATTTCTCCATCAGTTTTTTTAGAAGTCAATGTTTTAAAAATTGCTCTGACTGCATCATCAATGTAACAAAAGTCACAATATTGTTCTCCTTTAGTGGTTGCAAATGCTTTATTTTTTAAACAATTTTCTATTAGTTGAGGTAAAATTCTATTTTTGTCTTGCTTCGGACCATAAACTAAAAAAAATCTTAATATTGTTGCTGGAAAACTATTTACTTGATAAAAATTCTGAAGAAAATTAGTACAAGAAAATTTGGCTAAAGCATAATAGGTTTTGGGCAAACAAACAGAATTTTCTCTCTGAGGAGATTTTGCTTTTCCATACTCAGCAGAACTTCCAATTTGAATAAATTTTTTTAACTTTTTTTTTGACAGAATATTTACTAAATTAACAATACCCAAGAAATGAGAGTTAAATAATTTTTTTCCTGATTTACTACTCTCTGGATGTTTACCATAACCGCCAGCGTTAACTACAAAGTCATATTTGCTATTAATTTTTTTTTTTAAAGATTTAAAGTCTTTGATATCCACTTGTTTATAATTAACATTTTTATGATATCTTTTTTTTTTTGGTTTATTTAAAGAAATACTTGTTATGTCCCATTTCCTTTTTTTTGCTTCTGTAATTACATGATAACCAATAAAACCAGTGCCTCCGATAACTAAAATTTTTCTCATTTTATCCAAGGTGCTTCATTTTTCTTTACCATTTCATCAAGAAAGTCTTTGTCCAACTTATGATCCATACATTGCCAAAAACCTTCGTGCTTCATAGCTTTTATCTCTTTTAATTCAGTGACCCTTTCTAAAGGTTCAGACTCTAAAACTGTTTCATCTCCTTTTATAAAATCTAAGAATTTTGGACTAACCACGAAGAAACCACCATTTATCCAACTCTCACCTAATTGAGTTTTTTCCTTAAATTTTAATACATCAGAACCTTTTAAACTTAGAGATCCGAATCTGGCAGGGGGTCTTACAGCAGAAATTGTTATTATTTTTTTATGTGACTCGTGAAATTCTATTAACTTATTAATATCGATATTAGAAAGCCCATCCCCATAAGTTAATAAAAAAGTCTCATTATTTAGATATTTTTTTAATCTTTTTAAACGTCCTCCTGTGAATGTATCCGCTCCAGTATCGATAAGATTTATTTTCCAATTTTTCTTAAAATCTTTAAAATATTTCTTAATAACATCACCTTTGTAACCAAGAGCAATATAAAATTCTTTGTGACCGTAGTAAGCATAAATTCCCATAATATGCTCAATCATTGGTTTTCCGCCTATTGGCACCATTGGTTTTGGAATCGAGTCAGTGTATTCGGATAAACGTGTACCAAAACCACCAGCTAAAATGACTACTTTCATATTATTTTAAAATTTTAGGTTTGGGGAAAGGTATAACAAATTTCCCACCTTTTTTTTGAAAATCTTTTTCTTGTTCAACTATTTCGTTTTTAAGATTCCAGGACAAGATTAACAAATAGTCCACGATATTTTTTTTGATATATTTTGGGTCTATGATTTTTATATTTGTACCTGGAGTATATAAATTCTGTTTTAATTTACTTTTATCAAAAACGTAATCCACAAGACTATTATCTATTTTACAATATTGCATAAGTGCCTGTCCTTTTCCAGACGCACCATAAATAGAAATTTTATTTTTTTTTATTTTTAAATTTTTTATTAATTTATTCATAGAATTAGAATGCTCAGTTATTTTTAATTTAAATGATTTAAGTTTTTTATCATTAAATAATTTAGAGTTTCTTTCTTTTTTAAGAATTTTCAATATATTTTTAGAAGTTTTATATTTTGATTTATATTTTGAAATATAACATCTAATTGTTCCACCCTGAGAATTAATCGTTTCAACATTAAATACTTTAAGTTTGTGCCTTTTACAAAGATCGATAATAGATTTTAGGCTATGAAAACCTATGTGCTCGTGAAAAATATTATCATACTGATTTTGATTAATAATGTTAAGTAAGTGAGGTACTTCTAAAATTAATATACCATTTTGTTTCAATAAATTTTCAATGCCTTTAAAAACATCGTTTGGGTTTTTTAAATGAGCGACTACATTTCTTGCAAAAATAAAATCAAAATTATCAAATTTTTTTTTGATTTTAATAGATAAATTATTATTAAAATAATCATTTATTGTTAAGATATTTTTAGAATTTGCTCTTTTCGAAAGATTTTTTGCAGGATCAATTCCTATAACAAAACTTTTGAATTTTTTTTTTAAATTATAAATAAAAGAACCGTCGTTACTCGCTATTTCTAAAACTTTTGACTTATTATTAATGCGAAATTTCTTTAAATTGTTGAGTAAATTTTTTATTAGAAATATATTGCTTTTTGAAATACCTGTTTCCCATAGGTATTTTTTAAATAACAAATCTGGATTTAAGTGCTCTGAAATTTGAACATGTTTGCATTTCAAACAATAATTTAATGAAATTTTATACTTTTTTTGGTAATTTTTATTTTTTAAAAAATTTCCTACTAATGCAATTTTTTTAAAATTAATAATTTTTTTAATTTTAGAATAACAAATTCTACATTTACTCATTAATTCTATTTATCAATATAATGATCTATCTGATTATTAGATATTATTTCTATATCTTTATTTAAAAGGTAAAGTTTATACCAATCAGAAGTAAATTTTATTGTTTCCTCAATAGTTAGTCTTGGCTCCCAATTTAATTCTTTTTTTGCCTTATTGGTATTTAGACTTAAAAACCTTGACTCATGGTATTTATTATTTTTCTTAAAAATGATTTTTTGCCTTGTAAGTCCCCATTCTTTAATAAATAATTTGACAATTGAAACTACATTTTTACAATTTATAAGATTTGGTCCAAAGTTCCAGCTTGGGTAAAGTTTGCTGGTTAATTCTTTATTTAATAATTTATGACCTAAAGTTAAATAGCCAGATAAAGGTTCTAAAACATGCTGCCATGGCCTTGTAGCTTTAGGATTTCTTAAAATAATAGGTTTTGTTTTTTTAAAAGATTTAACGATATCAGGAATTATTCTATTATCTTTGAAATCTCCTCCACCAATCACATTTCCTGCCCTTGTACTACCAATTGAAATATATTTTTTTTTAAAATAACTTTGGTAATAAGAAAAAAAGGCTAACTCAGCACTTGCCTTTGAAGATGAATAATTATCTTTGCCTCCGAGTATATCACTTTCTTTAAAACTGCTACGTTTATCTAAATTCAAATAACATTTGTCAGAAGTTATATAAACTAAGTTAGGAATTTTATTAATTCTTACAGACTCTAAAATATTTACACTACCAATAACATTGGTACCAAAAGTTTCTAAAGGGTTATAAAAACTTTCAGACACAATAGATTGAGCTGCAAGATGAAAGATTATGTCAGGTTTTTCTTTTTTAATAATATTATTTATTTTATTAAAATTTTTTATATCAACAAAATATTGTTTAATTTTCTTTTCTAGATGAAATGCATTAAATATTATAGAGCCTTTTTCAGGTCTTAAACCAACACCAATTACTTTAGATCCCATTTTGTATAACCAATGAGATAACCAAGAACCTTTAAATCCTGTAGATCCGGTTATCAGGACTTTAAGATTTTTGTAACTTTCGGTAAATTTATTTTTATTTTTCAATTTTTAATTTGGAGGATATTCAGTTTTTCCTATAATTAAATCTACTAATGAAAGTAGTAAAATTTGGTGAACATTCTCTATATGATTATAGGCCTTACTATTTACCCAAAAATTTATATCGCCCAATTTTGAAAGGTTATTATCTTTATCGTTACCAGTAAAAGTAACAATTTTTCTTATTTTCTTTTTCCTTGCTATTTTAGCTCCATTAGTCATATTTGGGGAATTTCCACCTGCAGATATAAGGATCAAAGAGTCTCCTTCGTCTCCATAGAAATCTATAGCTTTTTCGACCCATCTTTCGTAACCAAAATCATTTGAAAAACAGGTTAATAAATCTGACTCGTTGTAGTTTGTACATCTGACTCTAGCATTTTTGGTTAAATCTACGCTAAAATGACTAGCTATTGCAGCACTACCACCATTACCAAATATCATAGTTTTTTTTCCTGAAGAATGGGTTTCTTTTAAAATTTGTTTTACTTTTATCAGATCATCGTAATATTTTTCATCGCTTATTAGTGATTTAAGATTATTAAAATATTTTTTTAAAAATTGAGTTTCTGACATTGCTAAACCTTACCTTTTTTGACCTTTTCTATCAAATGTATTATATTTATAATTTCTTTAGGAAAGCTATAAATTTTTGCTCTTCAGGAAAATAATTATATTTTATTTCTAATCTTTTTAATAAAAGATCGTATTTTATTATTTTATCATTTTTTAAAATATCCAAAGTATTTATTGTTGCATTTGAAAAATACATGCTATCTGGATTATTGACTTTACTTAAAATTACATCATCACACATAATAATAACATTTTGATTAGATAGTCTTAAAGAATTAAGAATATCAAAAGTTACAAATGGATATCCATGAGCACCGTCTATCCAAATTAGATCAAACTCATCCTGCTCATAAGTTAACTTTATTGAATTCATTTGTTTAAATTTTACATTTGTACATAATTTTAAATTATTATCTCTTTTTTCAATAAAAATTTTCATTTTTGAAGGTTTATTTCTTCCATAGGTCTCACGAAATTCCCTTGAATCGTCAGGTAAATCAATTGTTAAAATTTTTGTATTTGGAAATAACTTTGAAAGTAAAAGGGCATTAGAACCATCAAAAGTTCCTATTTCTAGTATTTTATTTATCTTTAAATTTTTATTTTGAGATATTGATGAAAAGATAACCTGATGTTCTGAACTCATTTCACTGTGTAGAAAAGAATAATTATTTCTTATTTTATTTAAAACTTTTAACCCATCTTTTCTGTTTAAGTTGATTTTCTCAAACGCAACATCTTGAAAATTATTAAAATTATTTTTTTTAATTTTAAAAAAGTATAATGATAGGTAGAACAGTTTTTTAAATTTTCTTAAAATCATTTTCCTTTAAAGATTTAAAAATTTGTTGTCTATTAGTTCTCTCATAAATATCAAAGAAAATCTTTTCAGCCTTTTTTTTCGTAATTTTCAATTTTTTATTTGGAAATTTTGTAAATATCTTCAAAAACTCTTCAATATTATGAATATATATTTTTGAATTTGCATAATCAAATAATGGGTCATTATTTTTTTGGCCTTTTAAATTCAAATATAAAGGTATGTTAGACCCCCTAGTAGCTTCTATTACAGCAGCACTATCAGTATAAAGAACAAATGAGTTTTTAGATACATCTTTACTCAAACTTGACTTTGATAAAATTATATTTTTTGGTAATGTTTTTTTACTAATTTTGATAATTTGAAGAATTTTTTCTAGTTTGATCAATGGATGAACTCTCCAGGTAAAACTAATAGCTTTATTTTTTTTTGCACAACTTAATGAAAAGCTAAATAATTTTATGTTTTCAGAAATTGTGGCTCCTGGTACAACAAGACAGTTTGGCTTGATTTTATTACTTTTTTTGATTTTCTGTAACTTTTTAAATGTTCCAGTTTTTATAATTTTAATATTTTTTAGCTTATTTGCATTCTTTAAAGCTCTTAATGACTTGTTTCCTTGAACCCATAAAATATCAGGATTAAAATTTCCTTTTATATTTCTTAACATTGCGAAATTTTTTTCTGATACTAGAGGATGTTGACATCCTATTATTTTAATATTCGGATTAAATTCTTTAGCAGCAAATACCAAAACTCTTTCCCATCCATAGCCTTCGTACGTAAAAATTATTGTAGATGGATTAATTTCTTCCAGATATTTTTTTGCTAAAAAATAAATTCTCAATGCAAATGTGGTTTGTTTATCAAAAATTGAAAGGCAAATATTATTAATAACTTTCTTGTTTTTTCTACTATTTACTTTTGAAAACTTTAATCTTAAAAATTCTTTAATTTGTAAAAGAAGAATTTTAATTTCGTCATATATATTTAAATATTTTTCCAAAACAAAATGATTTTCAATCTTATTGATAGAATTAAAAAATTCTGAATTTATATTTGTATGATTTATTAATAATTTAAAAGGCCTAAAGTTTTTTGTTTTTACTATTCTTTCCAAATCACCAAAATAAAAGTCGTTATTATTATTAATAGTTTTCTGATTTAAACAGTGCGAAAAAATTAAAGTATCATAGCCAATACTATTTTTTATTTTTGTTGACGAATACTTAATTTTTTTTATTTTATAAAAAGAATATAAAAGAAAATTTTTAATAATAGATAATATATTTTCTAATGAAAAAAATTTTATACTTTTCTCAGAAGAAATATTATCAAGATACCCAGGAACATTGGGTCTTACCACATGTAACCAACTTATAGCTATGGTTACAAATGAAGATCCTTCACTATTTAATATTTTGTCGTAAAATTTAACCAATTTGTTCATTGATTATCTTTTAATTTAAAATGAAAATTATATTTTTCTAAATGATTTTTCTATTGATTGACTTTGCAACTTTTTTTGAGTTATTCATTAGTTTTTTAAATTGATTGAAATTTAAGGGTTGCAATGGATCTACTGCAGATTTTTTTGGGTTTGGATGCATTTCAATAATTAATCCATCACATCCAGCTGCTATTGATGCAAGAGTTAAACTAGGTACCCAGGGAGCCCAAAACGAAGCGTGGCTTGGATCAGAAATGATAGGATATTTACAGATTTCTTTTAAGGCTGGTATAGCCTGTATATCAAGAGCAAATCTAGATGTATCCCTATGAGTATGTGGTATTGAAACACCTCGCTCGCACAAAATTAGTTTTTTATTCCCTTCGACTAAAATATGTTCTGCAGCACCAAGAAAATCTCGAAGACTTGCACCAAAATGTCTTTTTAAAATTATTGGGAAATTTGTTTTAGAAACAATTCTTAATAATTCCAAATTTTGCATGTTTCTTGATCCTATTTGCAAAATATCGGCTGTTTTGCAAATTCGACTCAGGTATCTTAATTCCGTAACCTCAGTTACAACTTTTAATTTAAAATTTTTTTTTATTTCATCCATCCAATCCATACCAATATTTTGAGTTTCTTTATAAGTTTTAGATCTATAAGGAAAAGTTAATGGTTTGTAAGCGTGGCCACGTATAATTTTTAAATTATTTTTCTTTATTTGTTTTGCAACATCGATCATTAATTTTTTGTTTTCAACCCCATTAGGACCTGCAATGATAGGAATATTTTTTTTTCCAAAAACAATCCCATCACCAATATCGATGGTAATATTATCTTTTGCGGTAGAAATCTTAAGCTTATTTTTTCTATCATCCAACGTAATATCTTTTGTTGGATTTTTATTTGAGAGATTTTTAACGAAAATATTTTTTTTCATTTTATAATTTTATTGAATTCTTTATCATTTACAGTACTAAAATTTTTTTCTTTAAAAATACTATTATAAATAGAATGTATCAATTTTATAACGTAAATATTTTTATTTATATCCAAATTACATGAGGATTGTTTGATATTTGGGTTAAAAAACTCTTTAAGGATTTTTTGGTGCCCATTACCCATTCCTGATCTTGGTCCTAAACCAAGTTTAAAAAACTCAGAATTTTTTTTATCTTTTCTTATATGTTTTGGCGTAAAATAGAATATTTCGTTTAAGCTTATTCCTTTTATTAAGAATCTTCCTTTTTTACACAAAACATCCATTGACATTCTATAATCTTTATTTGCTCTTGTAGTAGCCTTAAGATTTGAAACAACTTTATTTTTATGTTGAAAATTTATTGAAATCAAATCCTCTGCTTCTAATTTATCTTTACTAAAACCAGCTAAAACGTTAAATTTTTTAATTGGACCAAAAAAATAAATCAGCATGTCTAAAAGATGGATAGATTGATTAAATAAAACTCCACCATCAGACCTGTATTTTCCCCTCCAACCTGTTGAATAATATTTTTTATCTCTATGCCAGTATAAAGCACAGTCTATAAAAAAAGGGTTGCCAAATATCTTTTTACGAAGCACATATTTCCCTCTGAGAGTTGCAAAGTTTTGTCTATTTTGAAATGCAACCCAACACTTAACTTTATTTTTTTTTGTTAAATAGGACAATCTTTTTGCATGTTTAATTGAAAGAACAAAGGGTTTTTCTATTAGTGTATTAATTTTATTTTTAACTAAAAATTCTGCATATTTAAAATGCAAATTAGAAGGAGTACAAACAATAGCATAGTCAATTTTTTTTTCTTTTATATTTCTCAATTCAATTTGTTTAAAATTTTGTAATTTACTATGTTTTATTACGTCAATTAAATATATTTTTTTAATATTTTTAAATTTTTTTAAAAGATTTAAGTAATGTCTGCCTACACTTCCAAAGCCTATAATTAAAATATTCATTTTAGTGATCTTGTAATTTTTTTTTTTTTAGATATCTCATTGCCATCTCAGCTATATATAGATCCTTTTCAGAGTGAATATCAATATCTGTAAATGGATCATGATTAACAATTAGTTTTACTTTTTTTCCGATTCTTTTTTCATTCCTCCAGAAATTTGATCTTGTCGCAGATGCTATACCAGTATCTTCTCTATAAAGTTTGGGCGCGGTCTGTCTTGAGGTATAAGAATTCATCCAAGGCAAAACTTTTTGTAGTTTTTTATTCTTTTCATGCCAAATGTGTTTGTAAAATTGATGTACAGAGAAAGCACTATCTAAATTTTTATCTCTTCTTAGTGCATTTACTGAATCCTTGATCCATTTTACTTTTCTAAAAATATTTGTTGCAGTCAAAAAAACGCATATGTCAAATTTTGTTTTATAAAATTTTTCATAACTTAATAAGGCTTTTTTTAATGTAAGTTCAGTTGTAACTCTATCGCCTGATAATTTCTTTTCTCTTAAAAACGGTACATCAGCACCATACTTTTTTGCAACTTTTGCTATTTTATGAGAGTCTGTGGAGACTAGAATTTTGTCACATACTTTGCTTTTTTTCGCGGCAGCGATTGGATAATAAATCAAAGGTTTGCCACAGACTTTTCTTAAGTTTTTTAATTTGATGCCTTTAGAGCCACCTCTTGCAGGAATTATACAAATAATTTTTAGTTTTCTATTTTTTTTCACTAAATTTTATTCTATTTTGATTGAATGATTTTAAGTTGTTGAACCCACCATTTATCATAGTGGTGTTAAACTCATTATTTAAAATTTTAAATACATTTCTAACACCTAAAAATCCATTACATATCAACCCATAAATTGCTGGTCTACCAATTCCAATAAAGTCAGCACCCAAGCTTAGGTATTTTACAATATCACTTCCACGTCTAACACCCCCATCAACTATAATTTTGAGATTATTCTTTTTTATTTTTTTTCTTATTTCCACTAACGCTTCAACACCGCTAATACCTGAGTTGAGCATTCGACCTCCATGATTAGATATCCATATTGCATCTACTCCACATTTAATAGACTTTTTTGCATCTTCAGGTGTAAGAATTCCTTTTACAATAATTGGTAATTTACTGATCATTTTAATTTTTTTTATAAGTTCCCAATTATAATTCAGAGCATATTTGGGCGATGGGGGTTGAGGATTTGTTCTTTTTCCAAATTTCCTCGCGTCATATGTTAGTGTTTCTCTATCTAGATATCTATGTGATCTTACATTTGCATCAACACAAATGCAAATAGCTGTACATTTATTTTTTTCTGCATCCTTAATTTGATTAATTATCCATTGTAAGTTACCAAAAGGAAAAATAGTCCATCCTATTTTACTTGTTTTATTTCTTTTTCTTATATCTTGAAGGCTCATTCTTCCTTGTGTGCCGAAAAAACTTACAGAATTTGCAAGTGACACACCTTTTGCCATTTCTACTTCTCCATCTCTATGAAATTGAGTTTGGTGTCCCATTGGTGAAAGTAAGAGTGGTGATGAAATTTTTTTTCCAAAAAAATCGGTTGAGATTTCAACTTTTTTTACTTGTGCCAAGTGTTTAGGAATGATTCTTAAATTATTTAGATCTTTCAGATTTTGCTCATGTGTAAAACCATCTTCAGCTGCAGCTTGTAACCATCGAAAACTTCCATTTCTTATTTTGCCTTTTGCAATTCTTTCAGCCTGCCTTATAGTCGCGAATTTTGGTTTAGATTTTTTCATTTTTTAAAATATTTTTTTGCCACAAAATTGTATTAATAATTTGAAATAAGAAAAAAGAATTAATATGTTTATTAGATTTTGAAAAAGAATCATAAAATGATATTATTTCTTTTTGATTAAAAATTTCACTATTTTTCACAAATTGAGAATTAAGTAAATCTAATATCATTTTTTTTAACGAATTTTTTAACCAATATGTCTGAGGGTCCGCTATAGTTCTTTTGTTTTGTAAAATTAATTTTCTCTTAAGAGAATTTCTAATAAGATATTTCATCATTAATCTTTGTTGACCATATCCCATTTTAAATTTGTTGGGTAAATTAAAACATAACTCAACAAATTCATGATCTAAAAATGGAACCCTTGCTTCAATCCCAAACCTCATTGAGGCTCTATCAATATACCTTAAGCATCTAGGGAGTTTATAATAAATAAAATCTGTATATTGTGCATTTAATAAATTACTTTTGAATGGTCTTTCTATTTTTGTTGGTACAGATTTACTAGTAAAATCTTTGTTTAAAAATTTAGAATTATAATATTCAGATCCATCCTCTGTAGCTAAACCAGATTTTTGCAGTCTTTTTAAAGCTCCTTCCCGAAATTTAATTTCAGATAAACTTTCATGGTTTTTTACAATATTTTTATATCTTTTATCTATATTGCGTAAGCTTTTTTCTTTAAGCATATCTAAATGCCAAGCAACGGCATGATAATGATATCCTGCAAATATTTCATCACCGCCTGTTCCATCTAATACAACTTTTGACTTGTCTGAAAAACTCTCAAATAAATGATGTTGTGAAACTACCCTTAATGAGGAAAATGGTTCATATTGTATTTGGATTACTTTGAGTAAATATTTCTCTAAATCTGCATCTTTAAGAAGAGATGTAAAATTTTTTAAACCTGCTGCGTTTGATAAATCTTTTGCATTTTCTACCTCACTAAAATTTTTATTTTCAAAATCAAAAGTATATGTATCAAAGTTTTTTTTTAATATTCGTGTTATTGCTACTAATGCCGTTGAATCTAAACCACCAGATTGATGTATAGCTGCAGGCACATCAAAAACCGTATGTTGACCAAAAGATTCTTTTACTTTTTCTTCAAATTCTTTTTTATAATAAAAAAAATCTTTTTCATTTTTATCTTCATCGATATTTTCAACTAAATCATAATATTTTAATTGTTTAAAACCATCTTTATTAAAAAAAACATAGCTAGAGGGTTTTACTTGAAATATGTTTTTAAACCATGTTTGATCAGTAGATGAAACTAGGCCTTCATTAAGATATCTTGCAGTCTCATGGTAATTTTGTTCTTTTTTAATTTTAGTATTTTCAAAAATTCCTGGTATCTCTGAACAAAATGTCAATTCTGTTTTAGATTGGTCGTAAAAGTAATATAAAGGTTTAATTCCAAATCTATCTCTTACAAGATATACACATTTATTATTTTCATCAGATATAAATATAGAAAACATGCCTTTTACTTTTTTTAAAAAATCGATACCAAATTTTTGATAAAGATAAATTAAAACCTCACCGTCGCCCGAGCTTTTAAATATTTTTTTATCAAAATATTTTTTTTTAAGTTCTTGAAAATTATATATCTCGCCATTATAGATGATTGATATTTTTTTATCTTCACTTAAAAACGGTTGGTTCGAATTATCTGATAGATCAATAATTGCTAATCTAACAAAACCAATACTTGAGAATGAGTTAGACCACAAAGTTTTAAAATCTGGTCCCCTATAAGATATTTTGTTATTCATTTTTTCAACTAAAGAAACATTTGGTTTCTTTATAAAGTTAATTATTCCTGAAATACCGCACATGATTTATTTTTTGAAAGTTATTTTTAAAGCCTGATGGGCTTGTAAAGTGTTCATTTTTAACCCATTAAAAAATTTTATTCCATTTTTTTTTGACATTTTTCCAAGCAAAGTAAGTTTAGGATTGTAGATTATATCAAAAATAACAGATCCACTATTTATATATTTGAAAATAGAATTTGAAATAGGAGACATGTTTAAATATTTTTTCTTTAATCCACTACCCAATGGAGTACAATTTATAATTAAAGCCTTTTTGCAAATTATTTCCCTATTAATTCTTTTAAATACTAAAATATTTTTTTTATTTGATCTGAATTTTTTAGAAATAATAATAAATTTTTTTTTATATCTATTATATAAATAATTAAATATTGAAGTTCCTGAGCCACCCATTCCAATAATAATTATTTTTTTAAAAAGAGGTAAATGTTCTTTTATAGTTTGAATTGCACCAAATACATCAGTGTTGTAACCAATTAATTTATTTTTTCTTTTAACAATTAAATTAATTGATTTTGATTTTTTGGCGAAATTATCTAAATAATTCACATGTTGAATTAACTTAATTTTATAGGGCATTGAAATTGCTGTTGCCTTAAATCTTTTATTTTTTTTTATAAAATTAACAAATGATTTCAACTTATTTGGTTTAATCTCAAATTTGTTCATTTCAGAAAAGATCTTTTTTTTTTTAAAAAAACTTTTCCAAATAGGAATAGATCTAGGATTCTTAAGAGGAAACCCAACAATTCCACAAATTAATCTTGTTTTTTTCACTTTTTATTTTTAAGAAGAATAAAGATATCTCAGTACCATTCGATCATTAAATTGTGGTCTTGATCCTTTATGCACACCACCTTCATCAAATATTATCGCACTACCTGCTTTAGCACTGTACCCAAAATCTTTTTTATTAGATTCTTTATCTAAAAATTTTGTTTTTTCAAAAAAAATATCTATCTCTTTGCTACCCTTAAAATATTCTTTAAAATACTCCTCATTATCAGTTAAGATTTTCTTAAAGTCATTGATAGACCAATAGGGTTGATATTTTATATTGCCTTCATAAATACCCTTTCTTATTGCATATCCAATTTTATGGGACCCAGGTATATAACTCATACATCCATTATCTGGGCCAACATCTGTAAGGTAAATGAAAATTTTTAAGTAAAAACCATCTGGATCATTAAATTTAGATATATCTTGTTTTCCCGAATAAGCTTGATCTGTGTGCCAAGGTAAAACATCTTGGTTGCTAACTTTGCTATAATATGCATCAATAAAAGAAAGTTTGCTTTTCTTACCAAAAAAATTATCTGCTAAAAGATTTAGATTTTTTCTTTTACACAATTTCAGTATTTCTAAAGAGTGAAAAAATTTTACTAAATTTAAATTTAAAATTTTTAACGCTAACGATTTAAAATTAGCAGGAAAATAACTGTCATTTGTATCTTTGGGTGCTGAATAATACTTTATAATGCTTGATATTTTTAAAATTTCTTCTTGATTTAAGAAGTTATCAACTTTTGTAATTCCATTTTTTTTTATTTCAAGTGCAAAATCTTGGTTCATCTATACCTTTAAAATTTTATCGATTTCTTCTAGAAAATTTCTTGTTTTATTAAATTTAAATCTTCTAGCTTTAATAATTTTGTATTTTTTAGGTTTCTTTATATAATGTCCATATTTCTCTTTTTTATTAAATTTAGTTTTTTTCTTAATATTTAAATTTAAAGATATCCTATTTAGGAATTCGGTTACCCTTAAAGGCTTCTTGCCTGTTAACATTATACACTTATTCTTATACTTTTTATCAAGAATTTTAACACTGGCTAATGCTGCATCTAAAACATGAATATATTTTCTTATTGATCGTTTACTTCCTGGATAGATTAGTTCTCCTTTTTTTTTTGCAGTTTGAATTAAATTTCTTACACTATTGAATTTATCTGCTCTTGGGCCATAAACTGTTCCATATCTCAAGATTGTAAAGTCGAGATTAAATAGATTTTTAAATTCTCTGATATAATCCTCTGCAGCTCTTTTGCTAGCACTATAAAACCCTCCTTGAGAACTTCCAGCATAAATGCTGCTAGCATGTACAAATCTTTTGATTGAATATTTTTTACATATTTGAAGTACTAAAACAGTACCCAGTATATTTATCTCAGCAGATTTAACAGGATGATCAATTGCTAAGTTAAGGTCTGCTACAGCTGCAAAATTATAAACTGCATTATTTTTCCTAATTTCTGAATCTAACCTTTTTTTATCAAGAATGTTTCCAATTACCATTTTTTGATCTTTTCTTATCCAAGTAGATTTTTTTGTATCATAGATTGTTACTTTATGCCCCCTTTTACTCAATTCATCGCTTACATGGGACCCTAAAAAACCACTACCTCCTAAGACTAAGATTTTCATATTATAATTTTTTAATTTGATTTTTGCTAATTAAATTCGTTTTTAATTTTTTTTTTAATTTCATCTAAATTATTTTCATAATTTAAATCCCAATCATTATTTCCAGATAAATATTGACTTATATGAGATTTGTGCACTTTAATTAAACTTGAGATCAAATTGAATAATCTATGTATTTTTGGAACATCATTAACTTTTAAAGAAAAAGCAATAATAGACTCTATTAAAATCTCTAAATTTACTCTATCGAAAAGCATACTCTTGCTTGATACAGTTCCGAATCTAAAAGTTTCTCTAGTGTACCATTTCATAAAAGTTTTTTGTCTCATATGAACAATATTTTGAAAAATAGAAATATTATTATCAATAAAAAAAATTATTTTTTTTTGTAGATTTTCCGATATCTCTTTATCTATATCTTCATAATCTATTTTTATATTTTTATTTGTTTTTAAAATTATATTTTTATAAAAAATATTGTCTTTAAGAAAAGTATATTTGCTGTGAAATTCTTTATCAAATTTCTTCTCAAAAACTATCATTAAATTATACATATACCTGTGAATAAAGTTTTCTGGATAACTAAATAATTCATTTGATTGAGGGATAAAATCTTTTTTATCAAATATTGAAATAGATATAAATGGATATTTAGATAGAGACTTAAAAAAATTTGTTATAAACCTATTTTCACAATTATTGTTTTTGATATAATTTTTAATATTTTTTCTTATTTCATCTAATTTTATATTATTTTCTATAAAATAATAATCGTAAAAACTTTTTTTAGGATTATTAAAATAATCAGGATTTATGTAAATAGAATTAAATTTATTATTTCTTAGGTCTTTTAAATCTTCATCTTGTTCTTTGCTAATTAAATCATAAAGCTTATTTGCTATTTTTTTATGGCCATCTTTATTAGGATGACAAGGGTCAATAAAGTTTTTTTGATTTAATATATTTTTCAAATCTAACAATTGAACTTTTTCTTGTATCGAAATTTTATTAATGGTTTCTCTATATTCCTCTTTAATTCTGTATGAATAATGATCATAATTGTAAGATAAATTCTTAAAAAAATTAAATTTCTCCAAATCGTTAATTTTTTTGAAAATTAATGATAAATTAAAAGAAAAAATTGATTTAAATTCTGATTTATCCTTTTCTAATAAATTTAAGAAAATCTTTATTGCATCATCATATTTTTTTTCATTATACATTGCTATAGCCAAATTATTTGCTGAAATCAGTTTGAGCATTTCGTTTTTTGAACAATTTGACAATTTTTCAAAAATATTTTTTGCCTTTTTATAATTTAAGTTTTCAAAACTTTTAATTCCTTCAATAAGTTTTTTTGAATCTTCATTAATATGTTTTAAAACTGGAAATATTTTTTCATTTAAATTTATAAATTTTAAGTATTCAAAGTTCTCTATACTTACGGACGGTAAAAAATCCCGATTTGCTATAGGATTTATTAATATAACTTTTATTTTTCTTTTTTTGCAACTTCTAACAATTGATATAATGTTTTTACTAAATTCTTTTGTTGTATTTGGAACTTTTTTTTGAGTAAGAAAATCTTTGAATTTAAATTTTTCATTAAGAAAATTGAGATTTGAATAGTTGTATTTAAAATTATAAATATTTTTTAACTTCCAAAAAAAAAAAATTATTACTGCCCTTCTTTGTAGAATAAACACTCTCATTATTACCTAGGTAAATAATTAAATAATCAAAAATCTTATTTTTAATATTTTCATGAAAATACATACATTGATCTGACGATGTTGCACCTATTGTCGAATAATTAAAAATTGAAACTTCCTTTTTTTTTGACAATTTCTCAAAAAGTTTAAATCCATATGTGTGCTCTCCTTCACCAATTGATGAGCTAGATGAGTCACCTATAATCTTTATAATCATTTTAATAAAATTGGGGTATTTGATCAGAAAAATATTTACCACATTGGGTAAATATCATCGTTGTTTTCTTTCTTTTTTTTTCTTTTAAAGATGAAATATAAAATAATAATTGCAAGAATAATTAGTAAAATTTCAATAATCATAATTTAGTTTTAATATATTCACTTATTAGATTATTACCATAATCTGTAAGATGTGTCTTACCTATAAATAACCATTTATTTTTATTTGTATTTTCCTTAATTATATTATTACAATCAAAAAATTTTATTTCATATTTTTCACAATATTTTTTAAACAAAGATTTGATTATAACTTTTTGACCAGATATTTTATTAAAATTTTGGAAATCTTCAGAATTAGTCCTGTTCGAGATAAATCTTTCTATGTCTTTTTCTTCAGAGCTGTAGTCCGATTTATCTTTACACCAATCTATGAATGGAGGTAGAAAAAAACTTATTTCGGTATTTAAAGACTTGGATAAAATAGACCAAATATAAATATTTCTACTAATAACCTGCTCAAGTGTAGTATCAGGATGTGCTAATTTTTCTTTTTTTTCTTTTTTAAAAAAAATATTTATTATTTCTCTAAATTGAATATTTCTGTAGTCTACATTTAAATTTGGAAGAAAAAACTTGATAATTTTTCTTTTAAATGAAAGATTTGTATCATTCATTTTATTTAAAAAAGTTTTATTATAATAAAATGGTCCTGGGAACTGATGAATAAAATTTTTATTCGAAAACATATAAACATCATTCATTCCAGATAATAAAACTATTTTTTTTATATTATGTTTTATTTTATCAGCGAATAGTTGATACAAAATAATTTCTTGAAAGCCGTTAAATGCTCTTCCACCTAAATTATAAAAAAAATAATTAGAATTTTTAGACAAAATTGATGGAATAGTTTTTTTGTCCTCAGTTGATCCTACTCCAAAGGTTGTTGAGGAGCCTATCATTAGAGCTCTTTGTTTATCTGAAACCTGATCAAAAATTGAGTTAAATAATTTTGTGTTTACATTCGTATTAAACCGTAGGCCATATATATCTGTATTACAAACATTTGATCTGTAATTTGGATTATTCATAAACATTAAATTCTGAATCCAATTATAACTTATGGAGTCATAAGTTTTCATTTGAGGACAATATTTATATAAAATATTTTTCATTTACTAATTGAAATTTAAAAAAGTTTTTTTCAAGTTTTTTTTATATCCAGGATTAAATAAAACTTTATCAAAATTAATATTTTTACTTTTTTTAATACTATTTATACTTTGTTCAAGTTTTTTTAAGTTATCAGTATAGTAAATTGGCTCATTAATTTTATTTGGTTTGGTACAAGCATTACAATGTTTGTATCTTTTCCATTTGTCAAATAAAATCACAGGTTTTTTACTACATAAAGAGTCTTCTATAACTGTTGATGAATACGAAATACATGCAAATGAATTTTTAATTAAATCATCAATTTTATTGTTTGAAAAAGAGAGATTTTTAAACTTTATTTCAAAATCTTTTTTTAAATCAGAAACAATAGGATGAAGCTTTACAATTAAATTAAACTTGCTTTTCCTAAAAAATTCATCAAAAGATTTTAAATTCTCATAAAATTCATAATACATTTCAACTCCATAAAATGTTGTACTGGTGTAATCTTTCATTGTTACTGCATAAATTATATTATTAGAATCTTTATTCGATATAGACTCTGAAAAAATCAAATTTCCAGTATTTAAAGGTTTGCCTTTAATTTTATGAGTGTTTAAAGAATTTAATGTAATCTTTGTCTGAATGGCATAATGAGTTGCATTACCCGAAAATACGTTATGAGCAATGTTTTTTTTATAAATTTTATCAAATTTATTGAAAGATTTTGCGACAGTCCCGTGACTTATAATAAATGAATTTAGTTTAAGTTTCTTTGCTAAATAAGCACAATGTCTTTCTGCACCATAAATAAAATTTAGTAATGTCGTTGTTGGTCTAAATTTATTATAAAATTTCTCAAAAAAAATACATTTATTAATTAAATTTATTAAATGAGGCTTAATTTTATTACTTCTAATTTCAAGTAACTTTGAAAAATTCCCGTTTTTATAGAAGAACTTTATTTTTGGAAAATTAATTTTTTGTTTTTGTTTTGATTTGCTTCTTTGAACCAATATAAAATCAATTTTAAGCAGTTTGAAAGTTATTTTTTTTATCAAACTTATGTCTTGAAAAGATAATAAAACAATTCTTTCATTATTTTTGAGTAAGAAATATACTAATCTTCGAAAATTATATCCAAAATTAGTAAATAAAAAAAAATTGGACTTTAAAGTCAAATTATTCGGGTAATAGTACTCAAAACTTTTAAAATTATCTAAAACATTTTTATAATTTTCAATTCTTATAGTTTTTTTGTTATAAAAATTTTCAACTATATTTGAAATTATATAGTTATTTGGTGGATTTATATCAGTATTACTCCATCCAGAAACAAATAAATGCTTTATATTAAATTTTTTTTCTAAAATATCAATTAAACTAAATATAAAAAAACATGAATTAAAATAATATCTTAAATGATGAATAAAATAATGAAATATTGTCTCTGAATAAAAATTTTTCTCTTTATATTTTTTTATAAGTTTTTCACAAGTGACAAGACCTTCTTGGTGAATTTTATTGTTCAGAAATAAAGACGGATTTATGTAAGAAATTTTGTTTAAATCACAGTATAAAAGTGTATCCAAACTTAAAGGTAAACATTTAAAATTTTTTTTAAATTTTAAATTTTTCAAAATAAACTTTAACTCTCTCAAATCCTGAGCAACAATTAGAGATAAACTTGATCTAGACACTTATTTATATTATTTTTTTAAAATTAAATTAAGGTATTTAAAATCTTGTTTTGTATCCAAGTCGATAATTTCGTCGTGAGATACCTCGTAAAAATAAGGATTGTTTCCGATTCTACATTTATTTCTTTTTAGAATATTTGCTCTTATTCCATACAATCCAGTAGTTTCCTGAACAATTGGTTCAGCATCTTGGCTTCTTGGCAATATTTTAGGATTATAATTTACTGGACTTTTTTTATACCAAAACCATGAATAAATTGATTTTGAAGTTAAAATTGAGTCATATTTTTTATTTTCTTTTAAAATTCTAATACAATTATTTATTGTAGAAACCTTGAGGAGTGGTGCAGTTATAAATAATTGAAAGTAAATATCTGAGTCTATTATTTCTGCATGGTAATTTAATAAATCATTTCCGTTTGCAGAGTTTTTACTTAAAGAAGGAATTCTATTAATTATATTTATTCTATGAATTTCACAATATTTTTTTATTTCATCACTATCAGTATCAACATAAACTTCATCAAAATTACATTTTTTTAATTTTTCTAATGTAATTTCATATAGGGTTTTTTTACCAATCTTCTTAAAATTCTTTCTCGGAACCCTTACTGATTTATTTTTAATAGGTACTATAGCAATTGTTTTCATTTATTATTTATGACCAATAATATGGATTAATTAAACGTTTATTCTTAGAAATAAAAGAATTTGGAATTTTAGTAATTTTTTTTCTTATTTTTAAAATTTCTAAAAGTTGTTTATGATTGTTTATTCCGATTAAAATTTTATCAAAATTATATGAAAGAACAAAATTTAAGCAGAGTTCTAGAGGTGTTGACCCTGTTTTTTCAACATAACTTTCCCATTTTTTAAGCTCAGATTTAAATTGTAGTAGTCTTTTTGGTAATTTTTTACCTTTAAATAATAGTAATCCTTGTAAGAATATAGATCTAACTTGAATTACAATACCTTCTTTTTTTAGTTTTCTTGTTAAATTGTTATTTAATATTCTTCTATCAAATGGATTAAAGGTTGTTTGAATAATATCAAATTTATACTTTTTACTTATTTTATAAATATTTTTATCGCCGTAAGTTGAATAGCCTATTTTTTGAGTGTACTTTTCTTTTTTTAAATTCTTTAAAATTTTATATAATTTGTTTCCATTTTTATTCAGTAGTTCATTTGAATTATGTATCATCAAGCAGTAAACATGCTTTATTTTTAAATCGAAAAAAATTCTTTTTAAATAATTTTTAATTTTATACTCAAAATTTTTTATGTTTCCTATTTTGTGTATTTTGAAAGTTAAGTTAAATTTGTATATATTTTTTTTATTTAGTGTTTTTCCACTTTTATAACTTTGTGATGCATCAAAACCATTAAGCTTATATTTTTTTTTTTATTTTAATAATTTTATTAACTTCTATTGCTGATGTTTTGCCAAATTTATTTAATAAACCATATTTGGATCCAAATTGAGCTGTTCCGATAATAATTTTTTTTCTATCTTGTAGGGGCAGCATTAGTATTTAATAATTTATAAACTAAATCTTTTAAAATTTTATTATCTTCATCAAATATCATTGGATTGATTTTATTTAAATTGTTTTTCCAATCTTCATGATTAGTTTCTAATACCTCTATAATTTTTTTCTCAATTAAATCTTTTTTATTTTCCCGAAACCAAAACAGTCCTGTTTTTCCTTCAACTAAATTTTCCAGTGGGCTGCCTCCTATAAAATGATAAAGATCAAAAAATATTACCTTCATTCCTCTTGATAAAAGCTCAAGACCTAAAGTTGAGTTTATTGTTACAATT
>MDSW01027035.1_pt1 | contig 23916 bp, 22 predicted proteins | sample 811171 | NCBI WGS metagenome assembly MDSW01 (sample SAMN05326641, study PRJNA326480) | marine metagenome | isolation source: seawater | place: Atlantic Ocean: North West | collected 2012 | reverse complement strand
TGGGGTAGGATTACAACAAATTTAAGTTTTGGTTCATTTATAGATTCTAATTTAACAGAATCTTCAGGAATGACGTGTGACCCAAATAATCCTGATACTGATGGAGATGGAATGCTTGATGGGTTAGAAATGCTCTTAACTGATTGGAATTCAAATGATGGCCTTTGGACATTAAATCCTTTAGTAGCAGGAGATGGAGACTATGATGCTGATAATGATGGATTGACAGATAGGCAAGAATTATCTTTGGTTGAAGGTTTACCTGATAATGGTGTTTTTCATCCTCCTGATGCTCCTGTATTCTATCTCGATGCAGAAGAACAAATGTCTGGGACTGAGTTTTCTAGAGTGGGGAATATCCTAAATAATACAGAAAATAGGGCTACTTTAGTTAAATTAGATTTAGTTGATTGGCAAACAGGTAATCCACCTACTTTGATTTTAGAAACACTCCGGTCAATTACAGATCCGACCCATAATGATACTGATAGAGATGAAATGTTAGATGGTTATGAATATTGGTTTACTGAATGGGATTTAGAAGAAAACCGTTGGTCTATGAATCCTTTGATTAGCAATGACATTTATCTTGATTTAGATGATGATTCTTATGATTGCGATGGTGATGGAGAAATTGCAGTTTACGAAGTATATTCAAATTTGAGAGAATGGCAAGCAAGGACATATGGTAAGGAAGCAGAGAGGTATAATGTTCCTTTAGAATTAGGATTTTATGATTATGCTACTGATGCAATAAATGCAATTTCTGAGGAAGAAGGACTTAATAACGAACAAGCCAATAATAGGCTATATAATTTATTCTCAGAAAAATTACATGACGGTTTTCCTGATACTCAAAATAGATTAGATAAAATTAATGAATTAAATGCTGATAATTTCAATAATAGTCTAATTGGTATCTCCGATCCTACTCATCCAGACTCAGATAGTGATGGGATGCCAGATGGTTGGGAATATTGTTATTCAACCTATATTTCAGAACCTATTCCAGTCTCACGTGATGACAATATTTTCACTGTTCAAAGTAGATGGGGTTTAAATCCACTAAATCCATTAGACGGTGATTATGACATTGATAATGATGGATGGTATGACCGTTCAGTAGTAGATACTCCTGCTAAACAAGGTAAATGGAACAATCACATTTTTACAATTTCAGGTGGACAATATGGATTAGATAATATCGCAATTCCATTCACAAATACGATGGAATTTGATAATGGGACATATCCACATTTGAATGATACAGATGATGATAGCCAATCTAGAATTAGAGAAGGAACAGAAGATTTCACACTTAATTATTATCAGGATTTTAGTTTATCTGACGGTCGAGAAATTCTAAAATATGGTACAAATCCACTTGATAATGATACTGATTGGGATATGTTGCCTGATTGGTATGAATATGCATTAGCATGGAATGAATCATTAGATAATTTTTCTAGTCAAAGATATATTTCGGTTGAGTGGGTTGATGTTGGTGCAGAAGAAAGTATTCAGAAAAAACCATTGAAAATCGATGGTATGAATATTATGAGACCCGATTTGTCATTGGCTTGGTTTACTCTGGACCCTAGAGACCCAACAGATGCTTTGTTAGACCCTGATAATGATGGTGATTGGGATTGTAGTGGTGTCGTTTGTGAATATGATGAGTATTCAAATTTCCAAGAATTTTATGCCATTACAGATGATACTTATCGTTCAGCAACTTTAGTCAGATCCTTGGATTTACAATGGGATGGAGTTGAAATAACAGAGTGGTGGCAATTTAGAAAATGGCTATTACATTTAGGGGAAGCTGATGAGATGGAAACAAATTATCTAAAAATGTATAAAAGAGATAGTCAGGATTTGATGTATGCAAAAATAATTCAAGATAATGATGATGATTTCTTTGTGATGGATTCCGCTGATGATGAATCTATTTGTAGAGGCGATTGGACAGATAGTTACGGTTTAGTTTCAAGTACAACAGTTCTTCCAGATATTGGTCGAGGGCAATATCCATTTGGATGGTGGATTTTAGATATAGATGGTGATTTCACTGCAGAAGGAACAGATCCAACAAATTGGGATACCGATGGAGATTGGATGGTGGATTGGTACGAAGTACATAACGATGAAAATGATGGAGTTAGAGGAGATATTTCGGCAATTAGATATGACGATCGTACATTATGATGTGTTGATATGAATCCTTCAAATTACGATTCTAATGAAAAAATGTTAGTTTTGCATCAAAATATTGTAAATTTGGTTAAGCAATTGAGTATGCCTTTGGTTGAAGTAAGTTTAGTGATTTCAAAGTACATTAATATTTTATGTGAAAAATTAAAGCAAGTAGCACTTGAAAATAATGAAAAATTACCCGAATTATTTACAGTTCCATGGCCCTTGGATTTTTATGAATCAAACAAATCAGAATCTGAATTAAATTTAGAGAAAGTAATTGACGTTTTAGATAATGATCGAATTGATATTTTAGATACTTTAATTAGGACATCGATTAACCTAGAAGAGATACCTCTTTCAGATTCACTATTGGTGTTACGTAGTTGGGAAAAACTTGTAAGGACACAACTTGCGAAATCAACCAGCCCAGGACAGTTATTTTCGACAGTCGAACTACCAGATGATTTTTGAGGTGAAGAGATTATGAGCCATAAATTCCTATTAAATTCAAAATGTTATTGTTATTTTTTATTTATTGTATTATTTTCGAGTTCTTTTTCAGGATGCTTTTCAGAGCAAGAAATACTTCCAGAGCCTTATGGTGTTCCAGGTGGGTTGGTTTTAGCGTGTTTAAATTCAAGCCACTATACAGATCTTGTAATTGAGATTGATTATGAAGTTGATCAGAAACCAAGACCAGAAACTCTTGATTTGTTAATTGATAGAATAAATAGTGTATGTGAGAAACAATCAGTGTCTTATGAATTATCATTGACTAATTTTGAGCATGATGGAGCTTGGACCAGTGATGATATTAGGCTTAAAGGTAGGGAAACACGTGAAACAAATGCAATGAACGATAATCAATTAAGGTTTCATTTCATGTTTCCTAGTGGTTCACATTCAGATAGTGGAGTTTTGGGTGTTGCTGTAGATGCTTCAACAGTAATGATTTTTGTAGATACAATTAAGGAAGCTGAAAATATTATTCAAAGACCGAGTTGGGAAGATATTGAAGCAGCAGTTACAATTCATGAATTTGGGCATCTTGTTGGCTTAGTAAATTTAGTTTATACTTCAAATGTAGATCATGAAGATCCAGATCATCCCGGACACAGTTCTAATGAGGATTCTGTGATGTATTGGGCTATAGAGTCTAGTGATATTTCAAATATTATTTTTGGTACTTTACCAAATGATTTTGATAATGATGATAGAGGAGATTTAATTAAATTGAATAGTCAGCAACTTCAAGCAAATAATCAATTATGGTATCCTGAAGATTATTCATATTGATTATTATTAATTTTATTTAGAACATATTTTTGTGCTTCATTCCAAGCGTCAAAAATTGACCAAAGGTATAAACAGATCCAAAGAATTCCAGTTAAAGCTAAAGGGATTTGAAGCAGTCCGAAATCAATGCCTTTTTGATGAGATCTATTGAAATGTTGTCCCAGAAATAAGAATGGAACCAATGAAAATAATATGGCAATAATTGGTTGTAATGATCCCCAAAAGCCGACTCCTGATGTAATTTGAGCGAAAATAACTCTTATGAGATTACCTTTTTTATTTTTAGATTCATTCCTCGGAATTTGAACAACAATCTCAGATTCACTCATCTTATTCAGAACTCCTAATGTATTACACATTGTCAAGTTTTGGCTATAATGTTACTGTTTTAATCTATTAGGCAACGCTATTCACTAGATGCACAAGGGCTAGTCAATGAGGAAACCAAAAGTTCTCATAACCGGTTTTGAACCATTTGATAAATCCTCATTTAATATTTCAGAGAAATTAGTTTCTGAAATTGAAAAATTAGAGATTAAAGATGTAGAACTTAAAACAAAAATATTGACGGTAGATGAACAAGGATCTAAATTTGTAAGTGAATTAATTCTACTTGAGGATTTTGATTTTATACTACATATGGGTTTTAGTAGAAAAGCCCAAAAAATCCATATAGAATCCAGAGCGGTTAATAAAATTAATATGAATATTAAAGATAATTATGGAAGGTTAATAAAAAATGGTAAAGTTGTAAATGAGGACATAAATGAATATATTTCGACTTTTGATTTTGTAAAGATTCCTTTTGGTGAAAATGAAATTTTTTTAATTTCATCGGACGCAGGAACTTTTGTATGCAATGAAACATATTTTAGAACCTTAAAAACGATTTATGAAAATAAAATAGAAGATAGATTTAATAGACTTCTACCGTGTTTATTTGTGCATTTGCCTTCAGAGGAATTTTTAACAATTTTAGAACAAGTTGAATTAATTTTATCAATAATAAGATTAGTTTCAGGGAAAAAAATCATTGAGGTTGTTGCTGCAATAATTACGAATGAAAACGGAGAAATTTTAGTGGCGAAAAGAGATTCAAATCAACCCCATCCAGGTAAATGGGAGTTTCCAGGGGGGAAACTTGAAAAAAACGAAAAAGAAATAGATGGTTTAAAAAGAGAACTTTTTGAAGAAATGAACATTAATATTGATATTTCATCATATTGTGGCGAAGTCCAACATTTATACGATGAATACTTTGTAATTTTGAAAGCCATGTATGCAAAAATAAATAAAAATTCGCCACCTTTGGAATTAGTTGTACATGACGAATTTTTATGGGTGAAACTTGAAAATTTAAATTCCTTGGATTGGTTAGAAGCAAATTTAAAATTAGTTGAATTAATTCAAAACCAGTCTTGAGGTGCACCATCTCTCCTCATTTGTAATTCGTCATTTACAGTTCTTGGCACCTCATCCCTTCCTTGATGCCAGGTCATTTCTTCAATCCATGCAATTACATTTGTTGACTCTATAGTCAATTCGAAACAACCACCTAATGGTGATTCATGTTCTAAAACAAAAGCGATTTTACCTGCTAAAGCGGCTTGACGTGATATTTTAAAAATAGAAATATCATCCTGAATATTCTGACTCATGCAATCTAGAGCAGTATCTGCAATTTTATAGGAATGTATTTTTTCAAAAAATAATTCATAATCAATATCATTTATTTTGATATATTCTGTTTCATCTGAACTTGGGAAAGAAGAACTATTTTCTATCCCTGGCAATTTTGCATTAGGAAAAATTTCTTTAATAGCCATGAGTACTTTTTCTTTAGAGTCTACAGGACTCAATTTTGCTTCCAGGTTCATCGTTGCCATACTCGTCTTCATACTTAGCAAAAAGAAATAATATAATGCAATTGCGGGTTAATCAAAAATAATACCGTTATTTTTACATTGTTGATTAATTCGGTTATGATACAGGAGGGATTAAAATTAGTTCATTACCTGAAGTAGCTACAGTAATTCCAACTTTTCATGAAAAGGACTTTATTGAAAGATGTTTGAACAGTCTTTGTGATCAAACTTATCCTTCATCTAAGCATCAAATAATCGTGGTTGATGGAAATTCAACCGATGGAACTCCAGAAATTGTAACAGAATATATTAAAAATTTAAAAGAAGGAATGCCTGAAATTATTTTACTTAACAACCCTAATAGGTATGTGTCACAAGCAAGAAATATTGCATTTGATTATCTTTCAGGAGATATAGAATATGTTTTCGAAACTGTTGCACATGCAACTTTCCCGAAAAATCATTTGGAAATTAGAATCAATCAATTTATTGATTTGCAAGAAGAAAATGAGGGTAATATTGCTGCAATAGGGACGATACTCAAACCACCAGAAGAAAAAATGACATTTATGAGTACATTAATTGAAGCAAGTTTAGGTAATCCCTTGGGAAGTGGGCGAGGTGCATATGCTCAATTTAAAGGGCTTCAAAGAACAAGAATTCCTCCTTTGGCAATTTATCGAGTTGATGCTTTGAAATCTGTAGATGGTTATGATGATGAGTTGATTACTGCACAAGATTCAGATCTTAATATGCGTTTAATTAAGAATGGTTGGCAAATCTGGAGGAGTGATATTAGTTGTATTCATGTTACCAAGAGGCAGACCTTCTTGCAATGGTTGAGGTTTGGACATAGGAATGGTTTTTGGAGGGTAAAATTAGTCAGAAAACACCCTACTAGATTGCCTCTGGGTGAAATTGCTCCATGGTTTGGTTTTTTATTGACATTGAGTTTGTTTCTTTTGGGGATAAAATTATGGTGGATTCCTCCTTCATTATATCTTTTTGTAATCTTTTTAGCAGGAATTTTTGAATCAATTAGTTGGAAGAAACCTCTGATGTTTTTTGGAGTGCCGATATTACTTTTTAGTTTACACACAACATTTAGTATTGGTTTTTTACATGGGTTTTTAGTTAAAGGAAAAGCTCCTAAGGATAGAGTTGATGTATAAATTAGAATGATAAGGCACATTAACGGGAAAGGTTCAATCGTTAAAACAGATTAGAATTGTTAATGCAGGAGAATAAAAGCAACTTAATTGGAGGAATATATCTTCTTGCACCTGCAATTGCTATGTTTTTTTTATTTTATCCAAGCGTTGGCTTTCAACCAGCTCAAATGTTATCAAATGGTGATCCTATGGCTCCATGGGCTGCAGCAATAGTTGGTTTGGTTCCTGGATATATTCTTTACAAAAGAGTAGTCACAGTTAGAGGTCATGAATGGCACAGAGTTCAAGCTTTAAAAAAATTATCAAAACATTATAAAAATGAAGAATCAGGAGCTTGGGAGAATAATCAAAATATTACTTTGCATACAACTCAAGGTTCTGTAGAAGTTGGTGCTCTAACTCAAAGTGCTCTTGAAAGAATGCAAGGAAAAGTAGGGGATTTACTAATGGATAATCGGGATGCTAGAGCTGAAATTGAAAATAAAGCTGAAGTAGATATGTTAGCTGATAGAGATCATGTAAATTTAGCAGCAGCTAGAATGAGGGGTGACAAATCTCTTGAAGAAAAAGTGAAAAAAACGACAGTTGCAGAACGTGAAGGTTCAGTAATGGATAATTTATTAGATTGGGTTGCCGCAAAAATTTCTAAAAAGAAAAGAAAACATGTAAAAAATGATGTTGTTTCTGAATCAAATATCATTATTGATGATATACAAAATCAAAATATTTCTAGCGGGGCTTCAGAATATGAAAATTTAGTTTCTAATTCATGGCATTGTAGAAGTTGTGGGCATATGAATTCTGTTGATACAAACTATTGTGATGTCTGTGGTTCATCAAAATAATGAGAATTTTAGCGAATTATTCATAGTAGTTGTGTAGTCCGCATGAATGAGTGTAATGTCTGATAAACGGGACTACTATGAGGTGCTTGGCGTCAATAAGGGCGCAACAGACAAGGAACTTAAGAAAGCATTTCGTTCATTAGCAAGAAAATATCATCCCGATAAAAATTCAGATCCTGGAGCAGATGATAAATTCAAAGAAATTCAAGAGGCATTTGCAATTTTATCTGATTCAGAAAAGAGAGCACAATATGATCGTTTTGGACATTCAGGACCACAAATGGGTGGAGGTTTTTCAGGCTTTGATATAAGATATGAGGATTTGTTTGGTTCTGGATTAGATGATTTATTTTCAAATTTATTTGGTGGAGGAGGAGGAAGAAGGAGTAGGACTCGTCAATCAAGAGGTCAAAGTATCTTAGTTCGTAAAAAGATTCCATTTCAAATGGCCTTTGAAGGTGGTTCAGAAGAAGTATCTGTTGATACCTTTTTATCTTGTGATTCATGTTCTGGAAGTGGTGGAGCTACAAGTGACGATGTAGAGATTTGTTCTACCTGTAGGGGTCAAGGACAAGTTACGCAAACACGTCAAGTCGGACCATTTGTCCAGCAAACAAGCGGAATTTGTCCAACTTGTCAAGGACGTGGTAAGATAATAATTAATCCTTGTAAAGATTGTAGGGGAGAAGGCCGGAAAAAGAAAAAGCAAACAATAAGATTCAATGTTCCTGAGGGTGTAGATACAGGAATGCGACTAAGAATGAGGGGGAAGGGGCATGTTCCTCCACAAGGTGGTATTGCAGGAGATTTAGAGATAGAGTTAATTCTTGAAAATCACCCTTGGTTTGAAAGAGATGGTGCTGAATTATTAATGTCGCTTCCCGTTGGTTTCCCTGATTTAATGCTTGGAAGAACGGTAACTATACCTCATTTAGATGATAAGCCCTTAGTAATTAAGATTCCAGCAAACTCATTAGCAGGCCATACATTAAATATCCCAGGTAGAGGATTACCTAATGGAAGAGGCAGGAGAGGAGATGTAATAATATTATTAAAATTACATACACCTAAAAAACCTAGTAGGAATTTAAAATCACAGCTTGAAAGTCTTAAATCTGATTTAAGTATTGCAGATGACGACTTAGAAAATTCAATCTTAGATGAAGCTAAAGATAGACGTTCATAATTAATTAATTCACGGTGTGTAATTAATTTGTGTAACATCAGTTAGTTGGAATGCAATAAACATAATGAACATAAAAATTCCAATACCTTTGTGATATGATTTTGAATCTGTAAGAACACCTCCTATTGCTGCAAATCCAACAATACATGGCATTATTGTCATTGGACCAATTAAGGGTTGTCCGAATAGTGAATAATTAACAATTGCAGATGTAAATAAAGAGAATGCAATTACTGAGAAGAACGCCTTATGTACTGAATAGTAGTGCTTTTCCAGATTAATTATTCCCTCGTCAGTTGCTTTAGGTAAAACCAAAGTTGTGAAGAAATATATTGATGATATATTAATCACAAGAATCCAGTATTGGGCATAACTCCATTCTGTTAACTCGATGGAAAGCATCCAGAGCCCCCACCATGTGAATATGGACCACATTGCAACTGTGATGACCCAAAGTGAATTGAGCCAGTATGTTTTAACACGTTCACGAATTTCGTATAGATCAGAAGTAGCACGTAGGATGTGTGCGAGAGCAAAACCGATAATTAAAGAGAGGAATACAGTAACAAACTCAAAGGGTGACATTTGCATGACTATCATCTATTCATTCTAATAGATACTATATAACGAGAGGGGGATAATAATATCAAATTTAGTTACTTTCAAGGTTAATTAGGAAATTCAGAAAATAATTTGGATAATAATTCTAATACTGAAATTCCAATTAAAAAAGCGCCGTATGCAGGACTCGAACCTGCGACCTGCGGATTAACAGTCCGCCGCTCCACCAACTAAGCTAATACGGCAAGCAATCGGCCCACTTGACTTTGATATTTCATGCCTTCGTCTGAATTATAATAATTCTGCTTCTATAATATCTGCTTCTAATATCCGATTTCCATTAGTTTCATTATTTTTAAAATTCTGATTATTTGATTTTTTATTATTGTAATTTTCACGAATTTCCTTGACTATGCTTTGATTTCTTTCATTTAGAACTACAGAAGCAATAATTATTAATGAAATTATTATTAATGGAATCCACCAATTTTCTTGAAGCCATTTAATCATTCCTTCTAAACCACTCAATTTTTCAACTTCTTCTTCAAAACTTGGATGTGTATATTGTAATCTTTGCATTGTAATTTCTGCAACACCATCCCCTAGTGATCTCCATCCTCTAGATTCATTAATATCAAGATTAATTTCAGTTGGACTAAACCTTAGATTTATTTCAACAGTATATGCTGCCCTAGGGCCCAGATCCCCACCAGTTAAACAACTACCAATCGAAGTTCCTTGAACATCTACGGCCCACCAAGCTCCTTCATCAGAACCACCTTCAATAGTAATTTCTTGCTCATCAATATCAGTTTCTTCGTAATTTTGATCTCCATCAGCATCTAGTGCAAGTCGAAGAATACTGGATGTGGGACAAAAAATTGAAGGAGTGATGGGATTATATTCTAAATCTGCATATACCATTGTAGTTCCTTTGGGCACAAAAAATTCTTTCCTGTGAGATGAAGCAGGAGGCAAGTCAGATTCACTAGTAAATACTGCAAAATCACCATCCCAATTAGTTGTTAATCCAGATGTTGAAAAAGTTTCTGAATTAATTGTCATTGTTTCTTTATAAATTTTAAATGCATCTAATACATCAACATCTTCATTATCAACTAATCCATCGCCATTTTCATCTCTCATGCGTTGTAAAGTTAATGCTAATGCAACCGCATTATCTGCATTTACTAATCCATAACCTTGAGCATAATCTAATGAATGATTATTTAATCCCAAACTATTATTTTCAGCTAGGTTTTCTCCTTCAGTAATATAGTCCGAAGTTAATTTCAAAATTACTTCAATCTCATGAATCTCTCTTTCGGCTTCTTGAGGCGGAGAAATACCACTAGGGTCATGTAGAGTCGGTTTGCCAGAAGAATCTAAGTCTTCATCATAATTACTCATTTTTAATGATGGTGCCGCTTGCCATAGTAATGCTGCTAAACCTGCTACATGTGGTGTGGCCATGCTGGTTCCACTAATTGCCAGATAGTAATAGTCTAATTCTCCAGAACCTACGTCTCCAGCACCAGTACCTGCACCTATTAGAGTAGCACGTGCTGCAGCAGACCAAATGTCTACACCAGGGGCAGATACATCTGGCCAAGTGTCTCTATCTGACATATCTCCTCTACTAGAAAAATCTGACATTCCAATGCCATTTCTATTCGCTGCTGCAACTCCTATTGCTGCAGGAACTTTTGCAAATATATTTGATTGATCTTCATCACCTTCACCACCATCGTTTCCATTAGCAAAAATAACTGCTACATTATTTTCAATACTTATTTTTTCAATAATTTGTACTGTTAAATCATTGGCATCTATTGAGTCAAATGGAAAACCTGGGCCCCATGAATTAGTGACGACTTTTATGTTCCAGGCTTGTTGAGTAGCAGAACCAGGTTTTGAAAGCTGGTATACATATTCTAGTGCAGAATATTCATCAATTGTGAATACTAATTCTCCCATTGAAAGGCCAATGAGCCATGAATTTGGGGCAATTCCTAATTTGTTTTTAGCAGATGCATCTCCATTGCCTGCTACAGTACCTGCACAATGAGTCCCATGTCCACTTGATGTATCTGTATCAGATGCAGGTATCCATAAGAATTCAGGGGTGTTTGATCCAGAACCCTGATTTAATTTCGCATTGTAAATTACTTTGTCATCTGGTTGTGGTTTAATTGGATTATTGGGGCTTTGAGGGTTGTAATCTAAATCAGGATGTGATGCATCAATTCCGCTATCTACAACTACAACAGTAACTCCATCTCCTTTTATTTTAGTTGATGTGGGATAGCCATAAAGATCTATTAATTGACGATCCCATGCATCAATTGCTTTAATTGTGTGAATTGTTTGATCCATATAATATTTCATAGGAGAGTTCCATTCAACCCATTTTATTTCATCAACATTTGCAAGAGTACTAATTTTTGAAGCGGGCCCAAATGCGAAAATCGATGGAATCACTGTAGTTTTATAAATTGGATTAAATCCGTTTTCAATCAATATATTTTCTTCTATCTCTCCATTGCTCCCCGAGTCGAATTGAACAATAATTTCGATAAATTCATCATGCCATCCCATTGAAATTCTTTTCCAAAGGGCATTATCGATTACCTTGTCTTGATTAGAAACTAAAAGATTTTCATTAATATTTTCATCTTCAAGAAAAATTTCTGTATCTGTATTAATTGAAAGTGATGAAAGTGGTAAAAATAGTACAACTGTGATAATACATACTACGCACCCCCTCCAATTCATATGATGTGCCGAGATATCAAATACGTTTGAATGCCTCGGATAAATGTACTATACTCAATACTATTTTTATTGATTATTCCCATTCGATTGTGCCAGGTGGTTTGTGGGTAATATCGTATACAACTCTATTTACTGATTCTTTTAGTGAATTTGTTATTCTAGTTGAAATTTTTTGAAGTATGCTATGTGGGATTTCAGAATAACGTGCACTCATCCCATCTAAACTTTGTACTGCTCTAACAACTACTGTTTCTCCATACACTCTGACATCTCCATGTACGCCTACAGATTTCACAGGTAATAATGCAGCAAAATATTGCCACGGAATCTCCATTTTACCTTCTGAAGCAGCAGTCTCAAATTCTTCTTCAACTATAGCGCATGCCTCTCTTACAGCATGAACTCTTTCCTTTGTTAATGCACCTAAACAACGAATTGCTAATCCTGGGCCAGGGAATGGTTGACGTTCTGCAACTTTAATTTCAAGTTTTCGAGCTAAATCACGAACCTCATCTTTATACAAGTCACGTAAAGGTTCAACGACTAATAAACTCATATCATCGGGCAATCCTCCAACATTATGATGGCTTTTGATAGTATCTCTTACTCCCCCTCCGGATTCAATCCAATCTGGAGCAATAGTTCCTTGAACTAGATATTTTGCATTTACTTTGTCTTGTTCTTCTTCGAAAATACGGATGAATAATTCACCAATTATTTTGCGTTTTTGTTCTGGTTCTGTGATACCATCAAGTGCTTCAAAATAACGATCTTCAGCAAATACAGTAGTTAGATTTAGTCCGTGTGCAGAAAGCATAGTTTGTATTTCTTCGGTTTCATTTTTCCTCATTAAACCGGTATCAACATATACACAGTGTAATTTATCGCCAATTGCTTGGTTAGCTATAATAGCAGCAACTGTCGAATCAACACCTCCACTACATGCAATTATTGCAATATCATCAATTTCATCTTTCATTTTTTGAGCGGCTTCTTCAATGAATGATGCCGAATCAAACATCAAGCATCCCTACCGTTTACCTCAGCGTCCATTTTCTTTACTCTTTCAATTTGATCAAGTTTGTTCTGTTTTAGTGCCGCAGCATATTTTTCATTCCCAAGTGCCAAGATTTGTGTTGCCAAATATCCTGCATTATCTCCACGATCAACACCAACTGTTGCGGCTGGAACACCTGGAGGTAGTTGAGCTATTGACAGTAAACTGTCATAAGGTACTCTGCCACCACAAGGAACACCAATTACAGGCTTAGTGGTAAGCGCTGCAACTGCACCTGGTAGAGCAGCAGCAAGTCCTGCCATTGCTATGAATACTGTACAGCCGTCAGCTTCAGCATCATGTACAATTTGTTCAACAAAAGCAGGTGATCGGTGTGCACTAGCCACACGTAATTGGTAAGACACATCGAATTGTTCGAGTATCTTTGTGCATTTCTCAGCAACAGGCATATCAGATTTGGAACCAAGTAGTATTGTTACGTCCATGTTGTATGCGAGTGTGGTTAGGTTGAAATAAATTTCACCTTTGATTTGAATAATATTTTTCCAAAAATTCAATTCCATCTAGCATATTTAGATTAAAATCAGAAGTATTGTATCCGAATCTTTTTGTCAATGATGGGACTGCTAAACCTCTTAATTTTTGAGAAACAAAAGGGTCATGTCTGACACCCCCTTTTTGCCACCAAGATAAGATTAAAAAATATGCATCATTATACTTAAGAGATGAAAGTTCTAAAATAGAACTTTTTGACTTTTTTATTGCTATAGATGAATTTATGGGATTAAGTTTGTCTGGCACCCATTCCCAGCCATTTTCAATTAATTTTTCCATGGGTAAATCTTTTTTTGGATTGTATTTAATTAACCATACAGCCCCAGGAGAACTGAAATAAAATGAACCAAATACGAACCATTCTAACCACAAAATAAAATTTGGAAGTATCATTAAATTCCAGAACATAATATTTGCTGGCCTAATTATCAAACCGATTAAAAATAGGCCTATGCATATTAAAAACCACATAATTCTTGTATTACTTAACATTCTAGTTAACACTAAGACTGGTTTTGAATCTTCATGAGAATTAGTTATGTGGATGATACTTAATCCTAATGAAATTGGAGCCATCAATAACAGAGTCGCACCAATAAGTTCTGAGAAGTTAGTCCTATGGTCAAGTAAAGTAAATAATATTCCTAATGCTAATAAAAGAAGGCTCCAACATACGGGAAAAAGAAGTTTATTCAATAATGGCAAAAGTCTTTTTCTTTTCCATAATTTTAATTTTTCTGGATGCGTTTCATTGATTAAAAGAGTGTCAGGGATTCTTCCACCCCACCATTTTGGGTCACCTTCTAAATTTTCTAGGATGTAAACACCTTCTTTCGATAATAACATTCGAAGGGGTGTTAATATAAAATAATATGATTTAGACAAGTTGATATGATGTCTTGACTTCGCTGAAATTATGACATTAAGTGATGACGGACAATGGATGTACGATGGAAGTAATTGGGTTCCAGCAAAATCAGGAGTGCCTGGTAGCGGAAGTATGCCTCCAAGTGGAGCGCCTAAAATGCCTATGAACAAGCCTCCTATGGGCGGAGAAAGAATGAGTGATATGGGTTGGTGGATTTCTCAAGGGGTCACTCAATTTTTCATTTTAATTGGATTTATCATGATGATTATGTCTGCAGGTTATGCTCATTCAGCAACTTATACAGAAGGACCAGATATTCCTGATCAAGATGATTTTGATGTAGACGATAATGGATTGGAACCTGGAGAAGTAGAAAATTTTACTGTTGCTTTTGAGGCATATGAAGAGTTACAAGAACAACATTTGAAGGATAGAAATCAAGATACAGGTAATGCAGTATATTGGGCAGCAGTAGGCCCAGGATTCATGATATTGGGATTACTTGTATTTTGTCTAAATGATAATTCAAAAGAGATGTCAAATAGTTTAAGAATCACAATGTTGATTGGTACTTTGTATTTACTCTCAAATATGATCTTTGATGGTAGTGCTATTAATTTCGTAGCGGGTATTGGTGCTAATTGATTGCGATGAATTGGAAAGATAGTTTACTATTTGGTTCATTGAATGGCGCAATGATGGCTGTTCTTATGATTGTAAATGTGATTAGTAGAGTAACAGATGGGGCTTCTTTTCCATTAACAATGCTTTCATTCCTTGTTGTGATTCTAATCCCTCCTTTTTTACTAAAGAAATTCAAGTCTGATGAAATTAGTTTAATTCAATTGATACCAGTTTCTTTCTTAACATTCATTCTACCAGTTTTTGGAGCAGTATTTGGTGGGCCAGATATGGGTTTTGAGTGGTTAGTTTTGATTCCCATGGCAGCATTAGGTGGAGCAATTTGGAGCTTTCCATTTGCAGGTTGGAATTATTATAAAAACAGTAGAATAATATTTCAAGAAGAATAGGTTATTCCTCTTCAAGTAATGACATAGAATTAGGAGTTTTTATAGCTACAGGTTTTCCTTCAGACATACCTGAAATGTGAATTTGTAAATTTGTTGCATTTCCTTCTAATTCTACTTCAAGAAATACTCTATTGCCTACTTTAATTGTGTCAAGAAAAATTTCATTATTTCGATAAAGTAAATTTGGTTGTAATGATAATACGTTCCATTCTATGTTGTTTTTTGATTCAAATTTTATTGCCGCAATTTCCCAATCTGTCTGCTGTGTTTCAATAATTACTAGAATTGGAATACCGCCCTTGTTACTTAATGCTGGATCTAATTTCCATGAATTAACACTCATTGATTCTGTTATATGGCTTAAATCTGGATTACCCCAGGTATCTAAAAGAATTTCCCAATTGACATTTGTAATTGATTTAATAAATAAGGATAAGTCTGATTTAACTTCATCAATTTCAGAAATAGATGATAAATTTCTCAATCTTGCTAATCTTTTTTTGTCATGTAGTAATAAATCCATTCTTAGTCTATCTTTTCTCAAATTAAATAAAACCCAAATCATTGGTAAAATAAAACCAATACCCATAGCCCATACCAAAATATTGTCCCAGAATAATAGTTCCTCACTAATTTCGAATGTTTGATTATCATTTGTTTGATTAATAATTGATTTAACTTGAATCTCGTAACTAGTTATTGATTTATTTAAATCACCATATGACCAGTCTTGCGATTGCCCCATTCGAATATTAATTAATTTGATATAATGAGTTCCAGGGTATAATTCTGTTTGTAATTTTTCATATGTTGATGAAACTGGTACAAAGTATGTGATGTTCATCGTACCATCAGAATTTGGTGAATGAATTTCTAGCAATATTGAACCCGCTTCACATAATAATTCGATTTCAACCAAAAATGTATCAAATTCATTTCCATTGATTTGTAGAATCCATACATCAGCTTCATCGAATACACCTAATGGCATGTTTCCAAGATATCTTAACCCCGTATTTACTATGAATTCTTTACAATTTTCTTCATTACATTGTAAATGAGTTGTATTTCCAGGGGCATCTCCTGCAATGCCCATGAATGGATCTCCTTTTTTGTTAAGTGAATTCTTTACGTCCCAATTCCCTAACCATAATTCCATTTCAATGTAAATTTCAATATTTTCAATTCCTTCTGGTGAAAAATAATCGAATTTAATTTTATGCATATTTTGAATGTTTGAAGAATTTTTCCTAAAACATTCGGTAATTTGTCCTGTGTCCATATAGCATATAGAATATATTGAGTGCGGGGAGTCTGATAAAATTTCTAAATTCCATAATCCCCCCTCATTTATTGAATGATTTAAAATCTGTACAGTAGTTTCTCCAAGACTTGAATTTGCACTAATTCCTTTATTCTGGTACATGATATGGGTTGAATTTTCATTATATTCCTGTCCAACAACACCAATTTGTTGACTATTTATTGTTATAGAATAATTTCCAGATGTTGACAGTGAACTTGCTTTAATCCAAAATTCTTCATAATTTTCGTTAATCATGGGATATTTTTTACAAATCGACTCTGTTGCTGGTGTATCTGATGTTAATGTCTCTCCATAGTTCAATAAGCTAGCCGTTGGATTTCTAAATGTAGGATATATTGAAAGTGGCACAGTTGAGGAATTAATACAAACTTCGTATGTAATATTTTTATTTGAAGAATTTGAATTAATCCAATATACGTCTTTATCTTCCGAATCATTAAATTTACCTTTTATTTCAAGAATTTCAGAGGATGATGGATTTAGTACACAATTTACAGGTTCACATGCATTTACGGTGATTGCCTCAATGTCATGAGTTTCAAACGGGTCAGGAATATTTTCGGGAGCATCATCAGGTTCTTCAACTAGTTCTGCCTTGGAAAAATCACTAATGATCGGTAGAAGTGAAGAACATAATAAGATGAAAATTAAGCATGAATTTCTCCAGTGCATATACCTCCGAAGAGATTCATGTTTTCAAATGATTCAAAGTAATGAGTCAGATGGGAGTCTATGGACGGGGTTCGTCTCGGGCTAGATATTTCCGGAAGACATAGGCATGCTAGGGTGTTTAATTTAGGAAACAGAAAGGCTCCTTGTGCAAAGACTCCTGCAATAATCTTGCTAGATGGAGATGTAAATTTACCCGAACATTTAGCACCTTTTGTTTGCTCTAGAATTGATGACGGTTTACCTCCTTCATTTTCAATAATAGGTAGAGCCCCATTGAGTCCACCATTTGAAAAAAATTCGCCCGAATGGGTGTTTACCCAAGGACATGTTTATCCCCCCTCACTAAGTGATACTGATGGTAAAAGTACAGGCTCTGTAACGCCCGTCTTATCACTGTCTTTACAACGGATGATGCATGATTCGAGTCTTGTTGATATTGAACATCCTTCTTTAATTGTAATCACTGATGCAATACAATTGTCAATTAGATCTAGAGAGTTTGTTGAAGCAATGCTTACCGTTAGGGAATCGTTCCCCTCTTCATTAATTTGGTGTCCAGGATTGTCAGGTCCAGATAATATTGCATTTTTGACTTGGCTTGGGGTAGATTTACATGATCTGTCAAGAACAAGGCAGGCTCATGCAGCAGGTGCTTTATTAACTCCAAATGGTCCAAGGAAAGTTAATTTAGAATTGGAAGGGGAATTGACTTTTGAATTGCAAATAAATCAATGGAAACATGAGATTTCTACAATTAGAAATTCAATAAATAATTTTAATTTAAGAGAATTAGTAGAAAAAAGAGTTTTAAATTACCCAAAATCAGTAGAACAATTAAGACATCATGATTATCTTATTTTTGAAAGGAATATGAAATCTTCAGCAAGACATGTTTCAAAAGAAATTACTTTACAATGTAACTCACCTTTAATTAGAACAGATCCAATTATAGTGGAATGGTCAAAGAAAATATCTCGTCAATATACACCTCATGAATCAAGGCAAAAACTATTGATATTGTTACCTTGTTCAGCGAAGAAACCCTATAGATATTCTAAATCACATAAGAGATTCAGTCAAGGCATTGGAGATTTATTAGCGACCGAAATTAGTATTACATCACCATTGGGTTTGGTTCCTAGAGAATTAGAAGAATTATGGCCAGCATCTAATTATGATATTCCTGTGACTGGTCATTGGGATGCAGAAGAAAAATCAATTGTTAAAGAGACCCTTTCAGGAATTTTAAGACGTGTTAGTTTTGAATTAATTATTAACCATTCTGGATTTAATTTGGGTTCAGAGTTTTCTGGCGTTAAGGTGATCGAAACAACAAATGAAAATTTCTCAGAGGAAATACAGAAGGCTAAAGAAAAATTAAATTTAGAAATACAAACACCTAAAATAAAGAGGCAGATTGAATATCAGACAATCTCAAATTGGAATTACGGTAATATAGATTGGTTAGAGGGAACAAAATTAATTGGCAAGGGACCTCATTGGAAGATAGAGAAATTTGGGAAGCCTTTTGCACGTTGGAACCATATAAATTCTAGTTTTTCTTTTTCTAAAGCATCCTTACCAGTATTAGCAGAAACAAATACCTTGCCTAAAGCAAAAATCGAGCCATCTGAAAATTGGAATGGTGATGTATTCGCTCCAATGATTATCTCTTTTGATGATCATATTAGAGTTGGAGATGTGGTCTTATTATTTACAAAAGATGATGATTTAATAGGGTCTTGTATTGCTCAAGCACCAGCATGGGAATGGAATAATGGATGTGGTAGGTTGGCTAAGATAAGGCATAGACTTTAGAAATTTAACAATGCCATTTTAGGGCAACCGTTCATAAAGGGGAAGTTTGTCGCCGACTCGCTAAGGGGTTTTCATGGCACGTATACACAACGGCAGAAAAGGTAAAAGTGGTTCAAAAAAACCACATAATCAAGATTTACCTGAATGGTCATTAAAAGATACAAAGAAAATCAAATCACTGGTATTAGAATTATCTGAAAAAGGTCACAGCACTGCAGTGATTGGTACAATTTTAAGAGACCAACATGCAGTTCCAGATGTAAGAAAAGCTTGTGGTATGAGAATAAATCAAATACTTTCTGAAAAAGGTAAGGCCGCAGAGATTCCAGAAGATTTAATGAATCTTTTACAAAAAGTACTATCTTTGGTAGATCATTTAGATTCTAATCGAAAAGATCTTCATAATTCTCGTCAATTAGAATTAACTGAAGCAAAAATCAGAAGATTAGTAAGATATTATAAAAATAAAGGTGTATTGTCATCTGATTGGAAATACGAAAGAAAACAAGTAAGGCTAATGGTCGCTTGATTGGTTAAAATTCAATAACCTTGTCTTTTCTAATCTATTTGTGGAGCCATTGATTATATTTCCATTCCTTTCAGAAATAAAATCTGAGTTGGACGAAATAAAAAAAGCTATATTTTCATCTGAATCAGTAACTTTGGTTTCTGAACCAAAATTAGGGCAATTACTTTCCCTTTCATTTTTAGAAGCCTCATTTTTAGATAGCGGAATTTTGTATCATCGTAAAGTAGTTGAAGATATTAGTGAATTTGTACACGATGGAGAAAATTTATGTATCTTTTTTTCAGAAGAAAATAAGTTTAAAAATAATGGAATTTGTATAAATTCGATAGAAGTAACAATTAATTTAGGTCAGCACAAAACTCCTAGGGTTGGAAAATTGGATGTTGTTGGTGTATCTGGATGTTTAGCATTAATGATTGGTAATGAAAGAGTTGAAAAATTATTAATGCTGATTCTGGCGGGTAATTGGTTAAATTCAAATCTTGATTATACCTATGACCCCATTTTTACGTATCTTAGGGATTCATTGCAGGAAAATGGATATATCTCAATAGTTCCTATAGTTGAAGTTCAAGAACCAGATTTAATTGAGTTACCTGGAATAGATTCTGTAGGATTGAAATTGTTAAGGGGAGAATGGAATAAAATAGATTTATATGAGCAATCTAAGAGATTATCTGAACTTGTTAAGACTCTATTGACTAGTTCTATTGGTGTTGCAAGATTAGAGGAACTAATTTGGCATAGGATTCTGGTACAAGGTTGGGATTCAGACTTGGCAAGTCAATGCAGCAGAGTTCAAAGAGAATTAAATTCAAGTTCAAATAGATTAGTTTCTGCAAGTAGATTAATAGATAAAATCATCATTAATGGAAGACTAAACTAATCTACAATTTTTAGAATTTTTCCGCAACCAGAGCAAGAAAGTCTTAATGGTCTTTCATTCGATGTAATATTAATTTTAGTAGAGCAACTTGGGCAATTAAAGGAGGTATATTCTTCAGAATTAAGTCCCTCTGTATCTGTTAAAATATTGCGATTAGAGAGATAATTACCATCTCCCGAGCCTGCAAAAATCGCAGTAACAATCCAAAGCGTCGAACTAGAAGCGGCAGCAATTAATACGACAATGAATTCAATTGATAAGAAATATAGAATAAAACCTAATGAAATTAAAATTATTATTTCACTAATTAACATTAGTTTATTTTTCCCTCTAGATAAAAATCCTGAAACTATTAACCCTGCAAGTGCAATAATTGAACTAATTAGGAATATTGCTAATGGAGATTCTAGGGGACTTCCTCCTTGTTGAACCCATAATAGAGGAGAGTCAGCTTGAGTGAAGGTTACACTGGCAGTAATTTTTTCAGTAAATACTAATCTCGTTTGTGTAACTTCAATTTCAGTAGAATCTCTTAGGAAAACTCCATTTATTGAATCTGTATTTAATATCAAATTAAAAGTAATAGAAGACCAAATACGATCACCTTCATCAAAATATGGTTTGATAAAGTTATCTAGCATTAGGTGTTCCTGACCTGCAGTATTTGTTTGTCTAGTTTTAAAAATAAGTGTTACAGGGTTATTACTTACTGAGTCATCACCATTTAGTAATATCTCTACACCTACATAATCAAATTCTGCTCGATCTAGTCCAAGTAATCTTTTTGCATCAATCCCTAATCCTAGGCCTAAAAAATTATTTAATTCTGTTTGTCTAATCTGTTGTTCAAAACTACTTACTTCAGCGTTATCAATAACTCTATTTTGGTAATAATCTGAATTTGTAGGAGCTAAATTTCTAAGCCATGAGGTGGTATTTAAGTTAGGATTACCCATGTTATCTAAGCCCCATCTCATCCAAAAAGCAACATTTTCTTCAAGATTAAGTTTAATTGTTTTTTCAATATCTGAAGACATATCAACTTCAATTTCAACATCTAAATCAGTACCCCCAGTTCTTATTGGTTCCGTTAATGGGTAAAAGTAACTGGTCCCCTCGCTATCTCCAAATGTAATTTCAAATTCAGTTCCAGCATTCACTGTTGTTCCATTTTGAAAATTAATTTTTATTTCAAACGGGAATGTACCATCATTGATGCTATTATCTGCTTCCCAAGTCCAGGTGAGTAGATTGCCTTGAGTTGAAACAGGAAGCTGTTCTATTAAATTTCCATTTGCATAGAATTCAAAGGTTGATTCTGAAATTAATTGTGATCCGTAACCCGAATTGAACTTTACTGGGATGTGGGCAGATCTACCTTCAATAATTGGTTCATTTATTTCGATATCAAAGAGTGGTGCTTCTAAATTAATTGAACCGAGATATTCTGTTGTACCCCATAAAAATTCAATAGAGGGATTTGCTCCTGTTGGGAGTAATAGTTCTTGAACTGAAAAAATTACGATAATAGAATCCTCAGCTAATAAGGTTCCACTTGAAACATCAATTTCTAATTCTAAGACACCATATTCACCAGGAAGAAATGTTTGTGGTAATGCAGTTGATCCTGTATTTACTTCGCTTCCCAATCTCAATTCGACCGATGCATTTATTGTTACACCTGCACCATCATTAATTCTGTACGGTAATATGAATGTGGCAGTATGGCTTGGATATTCTCCACCATAATTTGTTTGTCCTGTCCATCTTCCTACTTCTGTTGATTGAGTGATTGCAGAACCAACCTCTGATTTTTGTTCAGAACCTAAACTAGATTCAAATGGAGATAATTGACCATTTGAGCCACTTCCAGTAAACATTAAATTATATTGAATCGAATCACAACATACAACTTCACTTGATGCTAAACCTAAATTAGATGAGGGTAGAGTAATTGATGAAATCATTAAAATCAATAGTATGGTAGATACACGTTTCATTAATTCACCTCAATAAAGAGTGGGTGTTGTTAACAGGATATGAAACAATCCCTTTTAATTCTTGTAAAACACATTAAAATCTATTTACAGTGCTCTTTCGAGTAATTCACCTAGTTCTTTTTCGAACATGTTCATTACGAGTTCAGCAAATTCGTGCTGCATTTCTTCGGGAAGAAGGTTCATTCCTAATTTTAATGCAGACCTACTAGCCTTAACTTCTGCAAAAGCAGATCTGGCTTTTGCTTCAAAATAATTTTCAATTGTTTCTTTTAATTCAGTCTTTAATTCAGGATTTTCATCAATTTTTTGACGAATATATCCTTTGATTTCGTCCTTTACTAAATCTCTTGCCGCTTCCATAATTAAATCTTCAGGACGTAATAATTCTTCAATTCTATCTTGAATAGACCCGCTTAACAGTCGCTCTATTGCCATAAGTAGACGCAAGATGTCGTTCCGTTTCAACCTTACTAATGAAAATGAAGTCTTTGACAAGGTTCATAATACCATTCTTGTTGTGGGTGTCATAGGCGATTTAAATGAAGGTTTCAGAACTTGTCCTAACAGATGAACACGATACAATCTCACCAGAAACATCTTTGGTTGAGGCGACTAAGAAATTATTATCACTTCCGCGTGGTGTTTTAATCATTTTAGATAGTGATAAAGCACCAAAGGGAGTATTGGCAGATGCACAGATTTTACGTGCAGTTTCAGAAGGGCTTGATTGCCATCAAGAAACATGTGGAAGTCACATGAATACAGATATTATGGCTGTGGGGCTTGATACAGATGTTTCTGAAATTGTTTCTGAGATGAATGCTAGAAAACCACATGCAGTTGTTGCTGTAGATGGTAATGGTGGATTTGCTGGTTATTTCAGTCCAAATGATTACAGAGAAGCACTGTCAAGTTAATTGTGAATGAAAACAAGCTCGTTTTTATTTTCAATTTTAGCATATCCTATGCGTTCTAATTGAACAGTATCATTAATTTTTATTTTTGAAAAATTTTCTAATTTTCCTTTAATTAATTCTATTTCATTTTCATTAGTAATTTCTAATGTTGCATCATGTGAATTTTCTGAATTAAGCCAATGAATTATTGGTAATTTTTCAGTCGGATTTAAACTAATTATCGATGCAATTTCATCTTTAATTTGAATATCTGCGAAATCTTTTAGTCTAATTTTATTATTATTTTTCTTTGCAAGTTCCAAATCATCACTTTCAATGTAAATGGTATTATTTTTTATGGGTAATTTCCAGATTCTATTACCTAAACTTTCATCTTCGGGATGAATTTGTGTTTTG
>MDSW01043699.1_pt1 | contig 23926 bp, 27 predicted proteins | sample 811171 | NCBI WGS metagenome assembly MDSW01 (sample SAMN05326641, study PRJNA326480) | marine metagenome | isolation source: seawater | place: Atlantic Ocean: North West | collected 2012 | reverse complement strand
TAGCCAGCCACACATCTTTCTATTTTTCTCATAACCATATTTCACTGCAAGCGCCATAGTTCCACTGCTTGTAATTAAAACAAATGTCATAATAGCGATGAGTAACAGTGGCACAGGAACTCCAAATGCATCTAATGCAAAAACTTCACTAGGGTAAGGCCATTCAACAGGTGTTGATGCTCTACCTTTCATGTATGAAATTAGAAAACAGCTAAATACAAATGTATCACTTAACAAAAAGATCCACATCATAGCCTTTCCCCAATGCACACCTTTAAACATGGTTTGATCCGAACCTGTATCTTTAGCCATACCACCAAAACCAGGCTTTAACTCGTAATCAACTATTTTTTGTTCAGACATTATTTGCCTTGTATTTTTTAAGTTTTTTCTACCTCGGTATTTGCTACCTCACTCGGTGGTGTTGTTTGTGGTATAAAATCGTCTTTGGCACCTGGCACACTAAAATCATATGGCCATCTATGAACTACCGGCAATCTATCCCCAAAATTACCGTGTTCTGGAGGAACAGTTGATGTTTGCCACTCTAAAGAATTTGCTTTCCAAGGATTTTTACCAGCGGCTTTACCTGTTTTTAAAGTTTTTATAATATTGTAAATTAAAATAAATTGTGCAGCTCCTACAATAAAAGCGGCTAAGCTAATAAATTCATTCATACCTACTGCAGATGTCATGTAAGGACTGTCATACATTTCAAAATATCTTCTTGGTACTCCAATAAATCCTAAATAATGCATTGGGAAGTAAATTGAATAAGCTCCTAAGAATGTTATCCAAAAATGCCATTTACCCAAACCTTCATCAAGCATTCTACCTGCAACTAAAGGAAACCAATGGTATACGGCTCCCATAATTACCATAAGTGGAGCAATTCCCATTACCATATGAAAATGTGCAATTACAAAGTATGTATCTGATAAAGGTACGTCCACAGAAACGTTTCCAAGGAAAATTCCAGTTATTCCACCATTAACGAATGTAACTATAAATCCAAGACACCATAGCATTACTGTATTAATTCTAATATTTCCTCTCCATAATGTTAAAATCCAGTTATAAACTTTCATGGCAGTCGGTACCGCAATAATTAAAGTTGTTGTAGCAAAGAAAAAACCAAACCATGGGTTCATTCCACTTACATACATATGGTGTGCCCAAACAAAGAAACTTAATGCTCCAATACCTACAATTGCCCAAACCATCATTCTATAACCAAATATATTTTTTCTAGCGTGCACTGAAATTAAATCCGAAACTATTCCAAACGCTGGCAATGCAACAATATAAACTTCGGGATGACCAAAGAACCAGAATAAGTGTTGGAAAAGAATAGGGCTGCCTCCGCCATATTCCAAAACTTCACCAGCTTTTAAAATCGTTGGCATAAAGAAACTTGTTCCAAGCACCTTATCTAAGGTCATCATTATTGAACTCACTAAAAGTGCAGGGAATGCAAGCATTGCTAATACTGTTGCTGTGAAAATACCCCATACTGTCAAAGGCATTCTCATTAAAGTCATACCTCTTGTTCTAGCTTGTAAAACAGTTATTAAATAGTTTAATCCACCCATTGTAAAACCAATTACAAAAAGTGATAAAGAAATAAGCATCAAGAGTATTCCCATTCCAGATCCTGGAGTCCCCTCTAAGATCGCTTGTGGTGGATATAGAGTCCATCCTGACCCTGTTGGTCCACCTGGAACAAAAAAGCTTGCCATTAAAACTGCAACAGCAATAAAAAACATCCAGAAGCTAATCATATTGACGTAAGGAAATACCATGTCACGTGCTCCTACCATTAAGGGAATCAAATAATTTCCAAAACCCCCAAGGAACAAAGCTGTTAAAAAGTAAACTACCATTATCATTCCATGCATTGTGACGAATTGATAATAATGTTCTGCAGTCATAAAACCTGCAAGTCCAGGAAAGCCTAATTGCAATCTCATTAACCAAGATAGAATTAACCCTACAATACCAGTAAATACTGCAGTTAAAAAATATTGAACACCAATTACTTTAGCATCCTGACAAAAAACCCATTTAGTAACAAAACTATGTCCATGATATAAATCTTGTTCAGGAATTTCCGCGGGTCTAACATAATCGATATCAGCTGTCGTCGAGCCAGAATACTCATTAATAGTCTCTGAAGACTGAGTTTGATATTCTGTTTTATTATTTATTTCGTCTGACATAGTTAATTTATCTTTCCTAACATACTTTAATTTAAATTAATTTTTTTTGCCAATTTATTTTTATTAAACTGCAAATTCTTTTGTTTCGCAACTAATTCTGAAAAAGTTTCTTGTTCGTTTAACCATTTGTTATAATCTTGTTCACCTTGTACTATAACTGTTCCTCTCATAGCGTAATGACCTACACCACAGTATTCCGCGCACAAGACTTCATATTCTCCAACCTTGTTTGGCTCAAACCAATAAAATGTTATAACCCCAGGTACAGCATCCATTTTAGATCTAAATTGTGGCACATACCAATTATGAAGTACATCAACTGATCTTAATAAAATTTTTACAGGTTTATTTGTTTTTAAATTCAACACATCACTTTGAATCATTATATCGTCTTGTCCATATGGATCATCCAAATTTATTCCGAAGGGATTATTGTCACTAATATTTCTAACTTTCGTTGTACCTAATTTTCCATCTTCTCCAGGTAATCTATATTGCCACCCCCATTGCCAAGCCATAACATCAATCTCTAATGCATTTTTTGGTACATTAACATATTGGTTCCATATAATTAGACCAGGTGCCAATAGTGCTGCAACACCCACTGTTGTTGCCCAGGTTAAAATTTTTTCTAATTTTTTGTCTTCAGGTTTGTATTCTACTTTTCTTCCTTCTTTGTAAGAAAATTTTAAAACACAATAAACCATGAATAAGCATACTGCGATAAATACTCCACCACCTACCCAGAAAGTCAAAGTTATAGTGTCATCCATTCCTCCCCAATTAGAAGCTATATCGGTCCAGTACCAGGGTGTAAAAATATGAAAAAGTACGGAACCTAGTATTACCAAAAAAATATTATTCCAGCATGCATAATGTTTATATAGAACAATAACAGTATAATTACCTATGACAAAATGTCATAAAACAAGTTAAATAAAGTACTATATTCAACATTATTATGCTTAGTAAAATAGGAATTTTGATAACTATACTCGTATTAGTTTTAGTCTTCTATTTTGTCATATCACTAGGCGCAGGTGCATTTTCAAAAAATAAGTCAAAACCAGAAACAAAAAAATATTTAAAATCTGTAAATATACTTTTAATTATTGTCGCATTAGTTGGATCAATTTTAGTCTTATTTTTATAAATGTTTTTACGAAATTAAAGATTTACACCATGCTATTACGGCATCGTTGTAAATAAACATTATTGCAAAAAAAACAAACCAGACAATAAACAAAAATAACCAATAAACAGAAAGTGCAGATATATTTTTTTCTTCTTTAAGATAATCTTTTTCATCTAATTTAAATACTCGAGAACTAACTTTTCCCCAAAAAAATAAACCTCCAAGAAGATGGATCCCATGAAGTGCAGTAAAAAAATAAAAAGATGAGAAATAAGTATTAGTAGAGACATAATTACCGCTAATCATTAGTTGATACCATAGAAGCAATTGTAAAATTAAAAATAAATAACTTAAGGCACCAACAAAAATTAAATTTTGCTTTACTTTATTTGTTATTTTCTTTTTAAAATCTTTCCTAATTTTATCAAAAAAATATGTAACAAAAATTAAAACTAGGGTATTTATCCATAACAAATTAGTTTTTAGAATAAACGTCGTATCTTGTTGGGGGGGCAAAGAATAAAGATATCCAGTAAGTATTAAACTAAATAAAACTGAGCTTACTCCAAAAATTATTATTACTGCCGACATTTGATTTGACAAATTGCTAAATGTCTGTCCAGAATGCTTTGTATCAATCATTGCTTGCTTTGACTCCCAGGGCTTTTGGGCTAGTGTGCCAAATATTTTCTTTATGATTGAGTTCATAATGTTTATATAGTTAGTAAAGCTAATTTTGCAACCATGAAATTAAAAACATCAATTTTCGTAATCACAGGATGTTTGGTAATTTTTTTATTTATTATGTTACCAGTATTCTTATCAATGGAAAAAAAACAAAATATCTTTGATTCGAAATTTAGGGGATCAGATTTTTCTTTAAAAGATGTAAATAACGATATCATTACTCAAACTTCTTTTGATGGTCCATTAACTGCGATTTTTTTTGGGTTTACCAATTGTCCTGACGTTTGTCCGCTTACATTAAATAATTTAGATATGGTAATAAATAAATTAACAAAAAAAAATAAAGATAAATTTAAAGTTTTTTTTGTTAGTATAGACCCAGAGAGGGATAGTCCTGAAATAATTAAAGAATATTTAAATTCATTTGAAAATAAAATGTACGGAATAACCGGAGATCCTAAAAAAATTTTTTTAATGTCTCAATCGTGGGGTATTCTTTCAGAAAAAATATTTACAGGTGAGGGTGAATATCTGATAAATCATAGCTCTTCAATAATACTTTTAAAAAATGGAAAATTTATAAGTAGAATTAGTCATCATGCTGCTTACGAAGATATTTACAAAAATATAAATAAGCATCTAAGATAATAACTCATAACTTACAATTGATATCATTGAAATCGCCGCTGTTTCAGATCTTAAAATATTTTTATTTATTTTAAGGGAGGTTATATTTTTGTGACTTAGAATATTTTGTCTTTCTTTAATTGAAAAATCACCTTCTGGTCCAATAAGTATACACAATGGATCTTTAGCTTTTATATTAATTTCAGTTTTATTTGAGTTTAAATCACCAAAGATAATGTTTGTATTTTTGTTGGAATTTAAAAAATTCTCTAATTTTATTATCTTGTCTAATCTTGGAACTTTTAATCTGTGACTCTGCTCGGATGCTTCAATAATTATTTTTTTTAATCTTGCATCATTTAATTTTCTTACAATTGTTCTCTCTGTTAAAATTGGTATAAATCTTGTAACACCTAATTCGGTTGCTTTTTGAATCATTAGATTTAAATAGTTTAACTTTATCGGTGCGAAAGCTAGCCATATTTCTTTTTCATTGCTTGATGATCTTAATTTTTTTGTGACCAAAAATTCTATAATTCCTTTGTTTATTTCTTTAATTTTAGCCTCCCATTCTCCACATTGGTTGAATACAGAAAAACTTGTTCCAATGCTTGCTCTCATTACTTTATATAAATAGTGTGATTGTGATTTATCTAGTTTTGATATTAAATTAATTGATAAACTTTCTTTGAAAAATAATCTAATATAACTCATTATCACAAGTTAATTTATGAAAAATATTAAAGCAATAATTTTTGACGCTTATGGCACTTTATTTGATGTAAATTCTGCAGCAGAAAAATGTAAAGGTAAAATCGGTGATAAATGGGAAAACTTTGCAAATTATTGGAGAACAACTCAGTTAGAATATACTTGGTTAAGAAGTTTAATGAAAAAACATAAAGATTTTTGGCAAATAACTGAAGATAGTTTAGACAAATCAATGAAGGCATTCAAGATTGACCCAACAATGAGAGACGAATTATTAAATCTTTATAAGAGATTATCGACATTTCCAGAAGTTAAAAAAGTTTTGGAAAGCCTTAAGGCTAGAAAATATAAATTGGCAATACTTTCAAATGGCACTCCTTCTCTTCTTAGTGAATTAGTTCAGAGTAATAATTTAGATAAGATTTTTGATAATATATTTTCAATCGAGGAGGTTGGAATTTATAAACCTGATTCAAAAGTCTACGATATACCTATTAAAAAATATCAAATAAAAAAACATGAAGTGGCTTTTTTAAGTTCAAATACTTGGGATATATCTGGCGGTGGCAACTATGGTTATAATTCTATTTGGGTTAACAGAAATAATAATATTTTTGATAATCTTGATTATTCACCCAATAATGAAATCAAAACTTTAAACGGCCTACTTGATATAATAAAATAGTAACTTAAATACATTTAATGACAAATATTTTAGATTTAACTGGTAGAATATTTATTTCTTTAATTTTTTTAATAAGTGGGATCAATAAAATTGTTAACTATGAGGGAACAATTGTCTGGATGGAATCAATGGGAATGTCAGGAATTTTTTTAATACCAGCAATAATACTTGAAGTTGTAGCACCAATTTTGATTATTTTAGGATACAAAGTAAAAATATCAGCGGCTTTACTTTGTATATTTTGTATTTTAACTGCGATTATTTTTCACAATGATTTTTCAAATCAAATGCAGTTTATATCTTTTATGAAAAATATTGCACTTGCTGGGGGTCTTTTATTTATAGTAGCTAATGGTGCAAAAAATTTTAGTTTAGATCAAAAGTTTAAAAAATAAATGTCAGATATCAGTGTAAAAAAAATTATTATTCCAGTATTGGCTTCGGATGGAGCTGGAGTTAAATTAAAAAGAAGTATAGGTGTTGAGCCTAATTATTTTGATCCTTTCTTAATGTTGGATGAATTCGGATCAGAAAATAAAAATGATTATGTTGGGGGTTTTCCCGCTCATCCTCATAGAGGTATTGAAACAGTAACTTATATGCTTCATGGAGAGTTCGAGCATAAGGATAGCACTGGTTCTAAAGGGAGAATGAAGGCTGGAGATGTGCAATGGATGAAAACTGGAAGTGGAATAATACATTCAGAAATGCCAGCGATGACTGACGGAAAACTGCAAGGTTTTCAATTGTGGATTAATATGCCGGCTAAATTAAAAATGAGTAAGCCTGATTACATTTATATTAACGCAGATAAAATGCAGGTTTATAAAGATGACGAAAAAGAAGTAAAAACTATTGCTGGAAAATTTAAAAATATTGAAGGACCAGTAAAAGGGCATAATATTGAACCAATTTATTTTGATATTGAGCTTAAGAAAGATAAAGAATTTATTTTTGAATTGCCTTCTACTCATAATACTTTTGTTTATTTAATTGACGGCGAGATTGAAGTCGGAAGCAAGAAACATAATAAAGTAAAAGACTCAACTTTATTTTTATTAACGCAAGGTGAAAAATTAAAGGTAAAAGCTACCAGAAACTCAAAATTCTTGCTTATTTCAGGAAAACCTATTAATGAACAAATAGCAAGAGGCGGACCTTTCGTTATGAATACAAAATCTGAAATACTTCAAGCGGTAAATGATTATCACAATGGAACGTTTGTAAAATGAAAGCTATACAAGTATCTAAAAATGGTGGCCCAGAAGTATTAGAACTAAAAGAAATAAAGTTAGATAAACCCAAAGCAGATGAAGTTAGAATTGAACATAAAGCAATAGGACTCAACTATATTGACACCTATCACAGGTCTGGTCTTTATCCTTTAAAACTTCCATCTGGTATAGGTGCAGAAGGAGCAGGAATTATTAAAGAAGTAGGATCAAATATTAAAGAATTTAAAATTGGGGATAGTGTTGCTTATGCTGGAATGCCCCTTGGATCATATTCGACTGAAAGAAATTATCCAACTAAAAATATAGTAAAAGTTCCAGAAGGTATTAGTCTTGAAGTTGCAGCAACTTTGATGACAAAAGGATTGACTACTTTTTATCTATTACACAAAACATATCTAGTTAAATCTGATCAAACAATATTGTTTCATGCTGCCGCTGGTGGTGTTGGACAAATATTTGGTCAATGGGCAAAGTCTTTGGGATGCACTGTAATAGGAACTGTTGGATCAGAGGAAAAAATAGAGAAAGCAAAAAGCTACGGTTATGATCATGTTATAAATTATAATAAAGAAAATTTTTCAAAAAAAGTTTTAGATATTTCTGGTGGTAAAGGTGTACCGGTCGTTTATGATGGTGTTGGAAAAAGTACACTTGAAGGTTCACTAGAATGTTTAAGTATAAGAGGAATGATGGTATCTTTTGGAAACGCATCAGGACCACTGAATGATATAAATGTTCCAAAATTGCTTCAACCAAAAAATTTATATTTTGTACGACCTTCGATGCAGCATTACCTAGGTACAAGAGAAGAAATTGATGAAGGTGCAAGATTATTATTTGATAAAGTTAAATCAGGCAAAATCAAAATTGAGATATTTAAAAAATATAGTTTAGACAATGCAGTTCAAGCTCACAAAGACTTGGAATCGCGCAAAATTCTAGGACCGGCAATAATTATTCCAAACTAATTTATTTTAACATCCATATCTGACATATGCAAATGAAGTGCACTTGTTGATATTTGAATTTCTTTAATAAAAAAAATTATTGATATAATCATAGACAAACAACACGATCCAAAAATAACTCTAGCAACAAACAGTTCATCTAGATAAAGTGCAAAAACTGTTAACATATTAAATAAAAAACCAAATGCAGCAAACATAATTGTCCACCTAAGTATTGAGATCCTGCTGCTTAAATTAATAAACTGTTTTTTCCACTCAGGGGGTATATGCTTTTCATACACATGTTCATCATGTAGTTCTCTTATGAGTTTGCTAAGCGTATGAAATCTGTTGCTGTATACGCTCATTAATAATGGTATAGCAGGAAACATTAAAGCTGTTACTGTATAATCTATATTCATGCGAATCAGTTTGATTATGAAACTAGCCTTTGCTATTTACAAGTAAATTTTAATGAATCAAATAAATCTATTTATAGAGCTAATCAGGTTAAACAGACCAATAGGTTTCATGCTATTATTTTGGCCTTGTGCCTGGGGTTTAACTATTGCTTTTGATTTTTCAAATAATATTAACACCTATTTTTATTACTTATTCTTGTTTTTGTGCGGTTCAATTTTAATGCGATCAGCAGGTTGTATTATAAATGATATAGCTGATAAAAAATTTGACCTAAAAGTTAAACGAACAAAAGATCGGCCAATAGCATCTGGAAAAATTTCAATTCGGAGAGGTTTAATTTATGCCGCTACTCTTTGTGGATTAGCATTTTGTGTTTTAGTTAATTTTAACTCACTAGTAATAATTCTTGCACTTGCTTCTATGCCTTTGGCCTTCACGTATCCATTAATGAAAAGGTTTACTTATTGGCCACAGTTATTTTTGGGTATAACATTTAATTACGGTTTAATACTTGGCTGGCTATCAGTAAATAATGAGTATATCTATGTTCCCATAATTTTTTATATGGGAGCCATATTTTGGACACTTGGATACGACACAATTTATGGATTTCAAGATATTAAAGACGATGAAATAATAGGTTTAAAATCAACTTCAATAAAATTTAAAAAAAATCCAAACTACTTTTTAATTATATGTTACACAATTTTAATAATAGTTTTAATATCTTTAGGTTTAATTATGAATTTTAAATATCCGTATTTTTTATTTTTGATATTCCCAATTGTACATTTATTATTTTTCCAAATAAAAAAAACGAACATAAAAAATCCTGAAAGTTGTTTAAAAGTTTTTAAGAGTAATAATTTGTTTGGCCTTTTAGTATTTACAAATATTGTTATAGGAAAATTAGTTTAATGAAAAATAATATATTAATTTTAAAAAGACTTTGGAAAGATTATACGAGCAAATATCTTAAAAATATATTGTTTGCTATAATATTTTCGATAATCTTAGCAGGTAGTACATCTTCAATTGCCTATCTTTTAGATCCTGCAATAGAAAAGGTTTTTATAGAAAAAGATAAAACGATGATTTATCTGATTCCAATTTTTATTATTCTTGCTTTTACTACTAAAGGTATATCGCTTTATATGGCAAGAGTAATAATGATTAAAGTTGCAGAAAATGCAAAAGCCGACGTACAAAAAGATATGATAAAAGCTTTGCTTCTTGCTGACACTAAGGTTATGGAAAAAAGACATAGTGGAAAGTATGTTACTCATCTTACTCTCGATGTTGGTCTAATAACAAATTTAATTAGTACTACGATACTAAATTTATTTAAAGACACTCTAACCTTAATTGGTTTGTTAGGAGTCATGTTTTATCAAAATTGGAAGCTATCTATGTTTGCGCTCATTATGATACCTTTGGCTACTATCGCAGCAAAAAGTTTAGGTAAAAGAATTACCAAAGTTTCCCATGAAATAATGGAAAAAGCAGGTTTTTTTACTAGCTATATGATTGAAATATTTAAAAATCATAAACTTATAAAAATTTTTCAAAATGAAAAATTTGAAAAATCTAGAGCACAAAATAAAATTGATGCAGTAAGAGAAAAATCTAAAAAAATGGCAATTGTGTATGTGAGGGCTTCCCCAATTATGGAATTTCTAACTGGAATAATGATTGCGATTTTAATATTTTATTCTGGAAAACTGATAGCAAACAACGAAATTGATATAAATAATTTTTTCTCTTTTTTGGCCGCAATGATGTTGGCATATCAACCTGTTAGATCATTGGCAACTTTAAATATAGGTGTTCACCAAGGTATTGCAGCAGCAAAAAGAGTTTTGCCAATCATAGATCTTAAAAAAGAACAAGAAATCATAGATGATGCAGGATTGCCTGATTTAAAAATTTCAAATTCAGATATTGATTTTAAAAATGTTAATTTTGCCTATAACAAAGAAGAAAAGTTAGTGTTAAATGCAATAAATCTTAATTTAAAAGGTGGAAGAATGACCGCATTAGTTGGTCATAGTGGTGCAGGAAAATCAACGATAATGAACTTAATACCTAGATTTTACGATTGTGATAATGGAGATATTTTAATTGATAAACAATCAATTTATAAAATAAATAGTTATTCGTTAAGAAAAAATATTTCTTTAGTAAGTCAAGATATAAATTTATTTGATGACACAATAAAAAATAATGTAGCCTATGCAAAATTAGATGCTTCAGATAAAGATATTGAGATAGCATGCAAAAACTCTTTTGCTTCAGAATTTATAGAAAAATTATCAAAAAAATATCAAACTGTAATTGGTGAAAATGGGGTTAGATTATCTGGTGGTGAAAAACAAAGATTATCAATTGCTAGAGCTATGTTAAAAAAAAGCCCTATTATTCTTTTAGATGAGGCCACATCATCACTTGATGCTGAAACTGAAAGTAAAATACAAAATGCAATAAATATGTTAACTAAAAATAAAACAACAATAGTAATTGCTCATAGACTCTCTACTATTGTTAAGGCTGACAATATATTTGTAGTTGATGGTGGTAAAATTATTGCCGAAGGAAATCACGAATTTCTTCTTTCAAATTCAGAAGTATATAAAAATTTTTACGAAAAACAGATTAGTAACAAATAAATTATGATAATTATATACAGATTATTGATTAATCTAATTATAATTATTTCACCAATTATAATAATAATTCGTTTAATAAAAAATAAGGAAAATTTTTTTAGATTTAAAGAAAAATTTTGTTTTTTTACTAAAAAAAGGAAAAAGGGAAATCTAATATGGTTTCATGGAGCTAGTGTTGGTGAAATAAAAAGCATAGTACCTTTAATTGAAAAATTAGAGAGAAAAAAAAAAATCAGCCAAATATTAGTAACTTCTTCAACTTTAAGTTCCTCTAAAATATTTAAAAAATTTAAGTTTAAAAAGACTATCCATCAATTTTATCCTATTGATGGAAATTTTTTTACAAAAAAATTTTTAAATTATTGGAAACCAAAAATGGTAGTTTTTATAGATTCGGAAATTTGGCCAAATATGCTTTTGAATATTAACAGAAAATCTATACCAAGTTTTTTATTAAATGCCAGAATCACAAAAAAATCTTTTAAAAGGTGGAATTATTTTAAATCTTTTTCAAGTGAAATATTTAAATGTTTTAATGAAACATATCCTCAGAATAAGGAAACTGAAAATTATTTAAAATTCTTAAATGTAAAAAAAATAAAATTTTTAGGAAATTTAAAATTTTCTGAAAATGAGTATCATTCAAAAAGTTTAATAAACTCAAAAATTAAAAAATTTTTACAAAAAAAAAATTATTGGTGCGCTGCAAGCACACATGATAATGAAGAAATGATATGTGCTAACGTACATTTAAATCTCAAAAAAAAAGTAAAAAACCTCGTTACTTTTATAATCCCGAGGCACATACAAAGAACTAAAGAAATAATTAATTCTCTTAGGAATCTAAACTTAAAAATTCACTGTCATAGCTCCAAGGAAAATATTAAAAAAGATACTGATGTTTATATTGTAGATACTTATGGTGAAACTAATTCGTTTTTCAAAGTTTGTGATACAGTTTTTTTAGGTGGTTCACTGATTAATCATGGAGGACAAAACCCTATTGAAGCTGCAAGAAATGGATGTAAAATTATTTATGGACCTCATGTACAAAATTTTAAAGAAGTTTATGAACTATTAGATAAAAATAACATTTCCAACAAAGTAAAAAATGTTGAGGAGCTAAAAAATAAAGTAGATATTTTATTTAAAAAAAATAAAGGATCTAAAAATTTAGAAAACAAAATAGATAAGTTGGGGAAAAAAATTTTATCAAAAACACTATCTGAATTTGAATTTTATTTAAATAAAATATGAAATTAAAAAAACCTAAATTTTGGGATCAGCAAGCAATATCTATTTGGTCTATTTTGCTATATCCATTCTCATTTTTATTTTCATTCATATCTTTAATAATTAAATTATTTGTAATTAAAAAAAAATTCCAAATTCCAATTATTTGTGTAGGCAATATTTATGTAGGTGGAACTGGAAAAACACCTTTAGCATTAGAAATATATAATATTCTAAAATTGGCTGGAAAAAATCCAGCTTTCATAAAAAAGGGCTATGATTATCTATACGATGAAATAGAAATGTTAAAAAAAAATGGAAAAACTTTCACTCATAAAAGTAGAAAAGAAGCAATTAGTTCTTTAATTTCTAATAATCATAACGTGGCAATTTTAGATGATGGGTTTCAGGATTTTTCAATTAAAAAAAATTTTTCAATATTATGTTTTAATTCAAAACAGCTGATAGGTAATGGTTTTGTAATTCCCTCTGGTCCTCTTAGAGAGAGTCTTGGATCAGTTAAGCGAGCAGATTGTATTTTAATAAATGGTGATAAAAATACTCAGTTTGAAAATAAAATTAGAAAAATTAATAAAGATATTAAAATATTTTACTCAAAATATAATCTAAAAAATATAGATGATTTAAAAAATAAAGAAGTTATAGCTTTTGCCGGAATTGGAAATCCAAAAAACTTTTTTGAACAATTAAAAGAAAAAAATGTTAATTTAGTAAAAACATATACTTTTCCAGATCACCACAAATATTCAAAAAAAGAACTAGAAAATATTATATATGAATCAAAAAATGATAATACAGTATTTGTTACAACTGAAAAGGACTACTCAAGGATTAAAGAAGATTTAAAATTAGTTTGCAAGTGTGTAAAAGTAGATTTAGAAATCAAAAATAAAAATGATTTTGTAAATTTAATCAAAAGTAAAATATGAAAATTATAAAATATTTTTTTGAATTTATTATTATTTATATACTTCTTATTATATTCCGATTAATTGGATATAAAAATGCATCAAATTTAGGAGAAAAAATCGGTATTTTTTTTGGACCTTTGTTCAGATCCAAAAAAAAAATAATGAACAATCTAACAAATTCAAAAATTGGAGCTAATGATCTAGAAAGAAAAAAAATAATTAAAAAAATGTGGGGAAATTATGGGAGGATTTTTGCTGAATATCCATTCATGAAACAATTTAAAAATAATAGTTTTGCAAAATATATTGAAATAAATGGAACGGAATATTTAGAAAAAATAAAAAATAATAATAAGAGGGTTGTTTTTATATCCGGGCATTTTAACAATTTTGAATTAATGGCAATGCAACTTGAAAATTCGGGTTTAAAAGTTGCGGCAATATATAGGCCATTAAATAACATTTTTCTAAACGGAATAATGGAAAGTATAAGGTTAAATTACATATGCAAAAGACAGATAAAAAAAGGTAAATCTGGAACAAGAGATTTATTGCAACTTTTTAAAGAGGGTCACTCAATTGCACTAATGATTGACCAGAGAGTTAGTGAAGGCATAAAATCGGAATTATTTGAAAGACCTGCTTTAACCACAACTATACCTGCCCAGCTTGTAAAAAAATATAATATTGATGTAATACCAATATATATTGAAAGAAAAAATAATTTTTATTTTAAGATGTCTGTAGATGAACCAATAACGTTTGATAAAAATAAATCTATAAGTGAAATAACTGCCAAACTTAATAAAGTTTTAGAGAAAATGATATTAAAAAACCCTGAACAATGGATTTGGTCTCATAATAGATGGAAGTAAAAAAACTATTTATTTTTTAATTCTTCCATTTTTATATGAGCCTCTATGTGAGAAAAATAGGCTTCCTGTAAATCAACATTCCAATAATTTAAGTCTTTTAAATTAATTTCCTTTCCAGAAACTGCACAAACGACATAATCTCCACCCTCAATCACCTCAAAATTATTTGCTAAATACCTCAATTTTGCTAATTTTTTGCTCATTTTTAGTTTATATATCATTACATGAAAGTGGGAATAATTGGAAGTGGTGGAAGAGAACACGCTTTATGTGAAGCATTAAGTAAAGCAAAGAAAATAAGTAAAATATATTGTTTTCCTGGAAACGCAGGTACAAAAAAAATTGCAGAAAATGTTGATTTAAATATCGATAACTTCGAGGAATTAAAAAAATTTTTTGTATCAAAAAAAATTCAATTAATTATTGTTGGGCCAGAAAAACCACTTGTAGAAGGAATTGTAGATTTTTTTGAAAAAAATAATATTTTAATATTTGGTCCAAATAAGTTAGCCTCACAACTTGAGGGTTCTAAAATTTTTACAAAAGAAATTTGCGAAAAATACAAAATACCTACTGCAAAATTCGGTATATTTAAAGATACTCAAAAAGCTAAACTTTTTATAAATCATTCAAAATTTCCTTTAGTTGTGAAGGCAGATGGACTAGCATCAGGTAAAGGTGTCTATATATGTGAAGATAAAGATATTGCTGAAAATGCAGTAGATGAAATTTTTAATGGAAAATTTGGAAAAGCAAAAAATATTCTAATAGAAGAATTTCTTAAAGGTGAGGAAATGAGTTACTTTATTATAAGTGATGGTAATAGTATTAAAAAATTTGAAACTGCACAAGATCATAAAAGAGTTGGGGAAGGTGACGTTGGTAAAAATACTGGTGGAATGGGCGCTTACTCACCATCAAGACTAATAAATGAAGATTTGGATAAAAAAATACTAAATAGAATTATTTACCCAACATTAAATGCTCTTAAAGATATGAAATGTAATTATAGAGGTTTTTTATATGCAGGACTCATGATTATTAAAAATGAACCTTATTTAATTGAATATAATGTAAGAATGGGAGATCCAGAATGTCAAACTATTCTTCCAAAGCTAAAAACAGATTTTTTAGATATAATTTTGAGTTGTGTAGAAGGAAGGCTTAGTGAGATTGATATAAAATGGCACAATGAAAATAGCCTATGCATTGTTTTATGTTCAAAAGGTTATCCAGATAAATATAAAAAAAATATTCCAATAAATAATATGAATCAGATAATTTTAAAATCAAACCAGAAAATCTATCATGCAGGCACAAAAGAAGAAGATAACAAAGTTTTATCTAATGGGGGAAGAGTATTAAATTTTGTAAGTTTATCTAATAATTTTAAAGAAGCCAGAGATAACAATATTGAAATAATAGATAAGATTAATTGGACAGATGGTTTTTACCGTAAAGACATAGGTTACAAAGTTATAAAATAATGAGAATTATATCTGGATATTTTAAAGGTAAAAAAATTTTACAGCCAGAAGATAAATTTACTAGACCACTTAAAGATTTAGCAAAAGAATCTATTTTTAATATAATAAATCATTCAAATATTATGAATATAAATCTAAAACAGTCTAAAATATTAGATTTATTTTCAGGGGTTGGTTCTTTCGGTCTAGAATGTATCTCAAGAGGAGCTTTGAAAGTTATTTTTTTTGAAAATTATATCAAAGCTATAAAAATATTAAAAAAAAAATATATCAAATATGAATATTGAGAAAAAAATAGATATTTTTGAAAAAAATGTATTTGAAGAAGGAAGTTTAGAGTCCTTAAATCAAAAATTTAATATTATTTTCATAGATCCTCCTTTTAAAGAGAAAAAATTGAACTTTTTGCTAAAAAAAATCTATAATTTGAAGCTAATTGAAGAAAATGGATTAATTATAATTCATAGGCACAAAAAAGAGGCAGATGAATTTCCTAAAGAATACAAGTTAATTAAAGAAAAAATATACGGAATATCTAAACTATCTTTTTTGATGTAGTATTCAGTAAAATTTTTTTTGTTTCTTTTTTTATTAACTCTACAGATGGTTGGTCAAAAGGGTTAACATTTAAAGATCTACCTAATAATATAGTTTCAAAAATAAAAAAACAGAAAAGTTCTCCCAATGTGCTTTCATCTCTATTTAAAACTTCAAAACTTCTAAAAGGTATTTTTTTTTTTAAGAATATTTTTTCAGTAGCTATTTTTTGTGAATACAATATTTTATCTAAGTCTTTAAATTTAAGATATCTGTGACTTGAAAGAATTTTACTATTATTAATTTTCGGTGATTTTTTATTAAAAACGTAAAAAAAAGTATAAAAATTTTTTTTGGGACCATCCAAATATAATTGCATGAGACTATGATTGTCTTTGGGCATTGAAGATATAACTGGCAAAATTCCTTTTGCTTTTTTTCCTAAGCTTTCTGCTAATAATTGTTGATACCACTTAAATAAGTTTTCAGATTTTTCGTCGTAATTTAATATTATTGAAGAAAATTTTTTTTTTTTAATTAAACTTAATGTATTTGCAACATTCTTTATCAAATTATTAATAAAATTTTTATTATTAATTAGAAAATTTAAACGTTTAAATTTTTTTGGATTTAACCCTACTAGCTCAATTGGAAGCATACCTACTTCAGATAGAACAGAATATCTGCCTCCTATAAAATTGTTATGTTGAATAATTTCAGCTTTAAGTTTTTGTGCCAAATTATTTAGATAACTATTATTATTTTCAGTTATAAAAATATTTTTATCTTTTGCTTTAATTAGTATATTTGAATTAGAAATTGTTTCTAAAGTATTTCCAGATTTTGAGACCACTATGTTCAAAAATTTTTTTTTATTATATTTATCAATTTCACTTTTTAAGTTATTAACAAAATGAATTTTTTTTTTTATTTTATGTTTTAAGAAACTATAAATAGCCTCAGTGCCTAAAATAGATCCACCCATGCCTATTAGTCTTAATGATAAATAATTTTTATATTTTTTAATTATTTTTTTTGAAAAAGAATATTTATAGTCTAAAGATAATGAGTTAAATATTTCGTCATTACTAGAAATTAATTTTTGAAAATTTTTTTTAATTCCATAATTATTCGATTTTAACCGAAAATTTTTAAATCGGATTCTTTTAGTCAACATTAATCATTTCCAATTTTTTTCCTAATTGATTCTTCCAATGATGAATTAATTTCCGTATTATTTTTTATTTCTGAATTCTTAGAATTGTCAAAAACTTTACTTAAGTCTATTTCTTTTTCATTATCATTGTTATTTATATTTTTTTTTTCTTTAGCTGGATTTGGCAGTTCTTGGTAATTAGGAGGTAAAATTAAAGGATTCTTTTTTTGAACCAAAAATTCATCTGTATTTTGTTTTTTTTTTAAAGTTAGGTTATCTCTTAAACCTTGGCATCCACTTAAAAAAATAACTACTAAGCTTAAAATTAATATTGTTAGTGCATTTAATAACTTCATTTATTTTATTTTTTAAAAAAAATTTCAACAAAAATAAGGCATATCACACCTAAAGATATAAATATATCTGCTACATTAAAAATAAACCAATGAAAACCATTAAAATGAAAATCTATAAAATCTGGAACAGCATAGTAATTAATTCTGTCATATAAATTTCCAACAGAGCCACTAAAAATAATAATAAAAAAATAACCTTTGTAGTCTGTTGATTTAATAGCAATAATCAAAATTATAAGAGTTATTGTGATAATCAAAAATGTAATGAAATTATAAACGAAATTTTGATCGAAGGAAAATAAGCCAAATGCTATTCCTTTATTCCATATCAAATAAAAATTTAAAAATGATGTAACATATAAATTTAGTGAATTATTTATTTCTGCTAAATTAAGAATATATAACTTTGAAAATCTATCAAAAAAAAAAATTAAAATAAAAATAAAAATATAAATTATTTTTTTATGTAAAAAACTTTTAATCATTTGTATTAGAGCTGCAGTGAGGTCTTTCACATTTATTTTTTGTGACTTTCCAGCAGATTGGACACTTTTGTCCCTCGGCCTTTAAAGTTTCAACAGTAATTTCTTTAGAACTATTTTTTTCTACTATTGCATTAGAGGTAATACACAATTCAGAAAAATCTACATCTTTGGTTAAATTAACCAATCTATCGTCTAGCTTAATTATTAGATTTGCTTCTAAACTTGATCCTATCTCTTTAGTGGCTCTTTTAGCTTCAATACTACTATTGCAAACTTCTCTAATATTAATTAACTCATTCCATTTAGACCCTAGTTGATCATTTTTCCATTTTGAAGGAATTGATGGAAAGTTTTCTAAATGAATGCTCTTTTTATCTTTTTGAATTAAAGAATAGATCTCTTCTGTTGTGAAAGATAAGATTGGAGCAAACCATTTTAATAGTATTTCTAGAAGAGCATTTAAAAATATTATTGTTGATTTCCTTTTTTCACTATCTATTTTATCACAATACAAAGTGTCCTTTCTAATATCAAAATAAAAAGCAGATAAATTAACTGTGCAAAAATTTAACATCTCTTTATAAAGAACATGAAAATTATATTGTTTAAAATTTTTATTAAAAGTTTCATTAAGGCAGAAAACTTTGTGTAGCATATATTGTTCTAGTTCTGGCAATTTATCTAGTTCTAGTTTTTCAAAATCTATTTTTTTATAATCATCTTTTATATTTCCAAGTATATACCTGAAAGTATTTCTTATTTTTCTGTAAGACTCGGCATGTTGTTCTAGTATTGATTTATCTATTCTAAGATCCTCGGCATAATCTGATGCAGCTACCCAAACTCTTAAAATATCAGCTCCATACTTTTTGAGTATGTCTTCTGGTGCCATAATATTTCCTAATGATTTCGACATTTTAAGTCCTTTTCCATCAACAACAAAGCCATGTGAAAGTATAGAATTAAATGGAGCCCTTCCTCTGGTTCCGCAAGATTCTAAAAGAGATGAGTGAAACCATCCTCTGTGTTGATCTGAGCCTTCAAGATACATTGAGGCAGGCCAAATTAAATCCTCTCTTTTTTCTAAAACATAACTATGTGTGGAGCCACTATCAAACCAAACTTCAACAATATCATTTAATTTTTCATAGTCTTCACTTTTATATTTTTTTCCTAAAAATTTTTGAGTGTCGTCTTCAAACCAACAATCAGCACCTTCCTTCTCAAAAATATTTGCAATATTTTCTGTTATTTCTTCATCAATTAATACTTTATTTGTTTTCTTTGATATAAAAACAGGTATAGGAACCCCCCAAACTCTTTGTCTAGAAACACACCAGTCTGGTCTTGTTTCTATCATTGATTTTAATCTTTCTTTGCCTTTATTAGGATAAAATTGCGTTTCATCAATTGCCTTTAGTGCTTTGTTTCTTAAACCGTGACTTTCCATTGAAATAAACCATTGTGGTGTTGCTCTATGAACTAAAGGAGCCTTTGATCTCCAAGAATGTGGATATGAGTGAACTAATTCTCCACTTGCTAATAAATTTTTTTCACTTTTTAATTTTTCAATAACTACACTATTTGCTTTAAATATATGCATTCCTTTAAACATAGGAATAATATTAGTATATTTTCCATCTCCATCAACGGTCTCAATAGCTTTAATTCCATTGTTTAAACATAAATTAAAATCATCAGGTCCATGACTTGGTGCACAATGAACAATTCCTGTTCCTTGTTCTATAGTAACAAAATCTGCTTCTAGCATAGGTATATCATAATTAAATCCAATTTTTGAAAGCGGATGGCTACAAATAGTGCCTTCAAAATCTTTACCAGTTAATTCAATGATCTTAGTATATTTTTTTACTTCACATTCTTCTAAAACGGATTTTAATAAAGCTTCAGCTACTACAATTTGTCTATCTTTAAAATCTGATTCGTCTTGAATTTTAATTACTAAATATTTTAGACTTCTATTGTATGCCAAAGCTTTGTTCGCTGGGATTGTCCAAGGTGTTGTTGTCCAAATTATTATTTCAGAATCTTTTAAATCTTTAATCTTAGTTTCTTTAACTTTAAATGATGTATAAATTGTATCTGATTTGTGATCTTTATATTCTACCTCCGCATCAGCTAATGCCGTTTTCTCAACAGTTGACCATAAAACTGGTTTGTAGCCCCTATACAAACTTCCTTCATTTAAAAATTTTCCTAATTCTCTAACAATTTGAGCTTCTGCATCAAAACTCATAGTAGAATAATAATTATTCCAGTCTCCTATTACGCCTAATCTCTGAAACTGTTCTTTATGTATCTCTATCCATTTACTTGCAAAATCTCTGCATTCTTTTCTGAATTCATTAATAGGAACCTCATTTTTATTCCTTTTATTTTTTTTATATTGTTCTTCTATTTTCCACTCTATTGGTAATCCATGACAATCCCATCCTGGTACATAGACTGAATCTTTGCCTTGCATTTGATGAAATTTAACTACTATATCTTTTAAAATTTTGTTTAGAGCAGTACCCATATGAATATCGCCATTTGCGTATGGTGGTCCATCGTGAAGAATAAATTTTTCTTTACCTTTGTTTGCTTCTCTTAATTTTTTATATAATTCAATTTTCTTCCAATAATTTATTATATCTGGCTCTTTTGCTGGCAAATTAGCTTTCATTGAAAAAGCAGTTTTTGGTAAATTAATATTTTCTTTCGACATAATTTAATTTAATTTTTTTTTTACCCTAATTAAATCTGAAATAATTTGTTTTCTAAGTTGGTTAATATTTTTAAATTTTTTTTCATTTCTTATAAAACTAATGAAATCAATTGTTAAAACTTTATTATAAAGATTTCTAGAAAAATTAAAGATATGTACTTCTAAAAGTATTTTTTTTTGATTAAAAGTTGGTCGATATCCCAAATTTGCTATACCTTTTAATATTTTATTAGTATTTTTTATACGTATTTTGACAGCATAAACTCCTAACCTTGGAATTATATAGTTTTTAATATCTATGTTACATGTTGGAAAACCTATTTTTTTTCCCATCTGTCTCCCCTTTTGAACTATACCTTCTACAGACCAGTTTCTCTTGAGAAGTTTATTAGTATAATTTAAATTTCCTTTTGATATTAGTTTTCTTATAAAAGTTGATGAAACAATTTTATATTTTGAAATTAGAGGTTTTGGTTTAATTATTTTATAACCAAAATTTTTTTCATTTTGAATTAATTTTTTTACATTACCTTCTCTTTTATTTCCAAATCTAAAATTATTACTTACAAATATAAATTTAGGTCGTATTTTTTTATATAAAATATCTCTTATAAAGCTCAAGTATTTAATTTTAGAAAAATTTTTATTAAATTTTTTTATAATTATAAAATCTACACCAAACTTTTGTAGTAATAATTTTTTTTGGTTTAAATTAGATATTCTGAAATTTTTTAATTTTTTATTAAAGTACATTTTTGGCATTGGTTCAAAAGTTACAACTCCAATTTTTCTTTTAAATTTCTTTTTATACTTTTTAGCTAATTGAAATAATTTTTGATGACCAAGATGAACACCATCAAAATTTCCGATTAATATGATTGAATTCTTGTAACGTGAAGAAATTTTAAAATTATTATAATTTTTTATTTTTTTTACCATTTTAAATCACTTTGCATAAAATTAACAAGTGCCTCATAGTTTTTAGAAACCTTGTCAATTCCATTATCTTTAATTTCATTTTTATGGATTCCATTTGTAATAATCATAGAGTCATAATTTAATAAATTGGCACCTTTAATATCTGTATTAAGATTATCTCCAATTGCTAAAATTTTTTTATTTTTATTATCAGTTGACTGATTATAAACCTCGGGATAAGGTTTTCCAAAATAAATTACTTCTCCACCTAGTTTTTCAAAAACCATAGCTACTGAGCCTGCACACAATTCTCTCTTATTGCCTCTATCAACTATAAGATCAGGATTTGTACAAATCATTTTTTTTCTATTATTATTATAAAATAGATCTTTATAGTAATTTAAATCTTTCTCATAATTATCAAATAGACCTGTACACAAAATATAGTTACATGAATTAATATTTTTAGATTTTTTTTTTTTAAAATCTATAAATAGATCGAAATCTCTAGGTGGCCCAATATGATAAAAAGTTTCATCTAAGTGATGCTTTTTAAGATATGATAATGCAGCCTCGCCAGAAGTGTATACATTTTCTAACATTTTTTTATCCATTCCTAGTTTTTGTAAAAAAATTTTAACAGTAGAATTTGGTCTTGGTGCGTTAGTTAAAAGAACATATTTTTTTTTTATTTTATCAATCTCAACAAGTGCTTGTATTGCTTCTTTATGAAGGTTAATGCCATTGTGAACTACCCCCCATAAATCAATAAAAAATAAATCGTAATTTTGTACTATCGATCTCAGGCCGTCTTTATCTAAATTTTTAGTCATTAAATGAGATATAACCGATAAAAACCACAATTTCTCTGGTTTTTTGTATATGTAATTTTTTACTCCTTTGGCTTGAAATAGTCCAGCAAGTAGCTATATGAGTCGCATATTAAAAGGAGAATTTATGAAATTTAAACCTTTACACGATAGAGTGTTAATTGAAGTTTTAGACAGCAGCGAAAAGACTGCTGGCGGAATAATCATTCCAGATACAGCTCAAGAAAAACCTCAGGAAGGAAAAGTTATTGCTGTAGGAAAAGGTGCTAAAACTGAGGACGGGAAAATAATCCCTATGGATGTTAAAGTTGGCGATAAAGTGCTATTTGGAAAATGGTCAGGTACAGAAGTTAAAATTAACGGCAAGGAATATAGCATAATGAAAGAATCCGATATTATGGGAATTTCATCAAAATAATTAAATTTAAAGGAGATTTAAAATGGCAAAAATAGTTAAATTTGACTCAGAAGCAAGATCTGCAATGATCAGAGGAGTCAATATCTTAGCAGATACAGTAAAAGTAACACTTGGACCAAAAGGAAGAAACGTAGTGATGGATAAATCTTATGGTGCTCCAAGAATAACAAAAGATGGTGTTACAGTAGCTAAAGAAATAGATCTAGAAGACAAATTTGAAAATATGGGTGCTCAAATGGTTAAAGAAGTTGCTAGTAAAACAAACGAAGAGGCTGGTGATGGAACAACAACTGCTACTATTTTGGCACAAGCTATCGTTAAAGAGGGCATCAAATATGTAACTGCAGGAATGAATCCAATGGATGTTAAAAGAGGAATTGATGCTGCTGTTGAAAATGTTAAAGGGAATTTAATTTCCTCAGCAAAAAAAGTAAAAGATAGTGATGAAATTGCACAAGTTGGTACTATTTCTGCGAATGGTGATAAAGAAATTGGAAGTATGATTGCTAAAGCAATGCAAAAAGTTGGGAATGAAGGTGTTATTACGGTTGAAGAAGCAAAAGGAATTGAAACAGAGCTTGATGTTGTTGAAGGAATGCAATTTGATAGAGGCTATTTATCTCCATACTTTATTAC
>MDSW01130214.1_pt1 | contig 23935 bp, 23 predicted proteins | sample 811171 | NCBI WGS metagenome assembly MDSW01 (sample SAMN05326641, study PRJNA326480) | marine metagenome | isolation source: seawater | place: Atlantic Ocean: North West | collected 2012 | reverse complement strand
AGTTGCTAAATCTATAATAAATTTTGGTTTATATTTTTTTTCAGTATAAGTTAACGCATCAGCTAATACTAACCGGCCTTCTGCATCTGTATTTAAAACTTCTATAGTTTTACCGCTATAAGATTTTACAATATCTCCAGGTCTTTGCGCAACTCCGCTAATCATATTTTCAACAAGCCCAACTACACCTACGGCATTTATTTTGGCTTTCCTTAATGCCAGACTTTTCATTAAACCAACCACGGCAGCAGAACCTGCCATATCATACGTCATGTCCTCCATAAATCTTGCAGGTTTTAATGAATACCCACCGGTATCGAAAGTCACTCCCTTGCCGACAAATGCAAGTGGTTTAGAATTATTTTTTGCACCATTCCACTCCATGGTAACTAAGTACGAACCTCTTATACTTCCCATTCCCACACCTAGTAAGGCGTTCATACCAAGTTTCTTCATTTTATTTTTATCAAATATATTTATTTTTAAACCATCCTTCTTAAGAGAGTTAAGTCTTTTAGCATACTCATCTGGATGCAATACGTTTCCAGGCTCTGAAACTAAATCTCTTGCATAAAAAGTACCTTCCTCTAAAGCTCTAAATTTTAATTGATTTTTAGTAGAAGGTTTATTTTTATTACCCGCAATATTAATTGAAATAATTCTTGTATCTTTTTTTGTCTTATATTTATTAAAACTATAAGATTTTAATTTCAAACCATGTAGAAAATGTCCCAAAAAATTTTCTACTTTGCTATTAATACTATCAGAGTTAATTGCATACTCACTATTTTTTCCATAATTAATACGACCGTAGAATTCTGCACCTAAATTTTCTACATCAGAGGTTTTAATATTGCTTTTAATCGAGATTAAAACTATTTTTTTCTTGGAATTAACTTCATAAATAAAAATATTTTTTTTTAAATCACTAGTTTTTAATAAGTCATTTATGTAAGAAAGCTCAGTGTTAGAGATAAAGCTCTTAATATTGTTTGTACTAAACTTTTCATTTACGAATAAAACAATATTCGATGAAAGCTTGGTATTGGAATTTTTTGAATAATTGATTTTTACTGTCATGAATTTTAAATTTTATTAATACTCAACTGGTTTATATGTTCAAATATATCAGATTTCAAAGGTAAATTTGTCATTGTTCACTTCTAAGTTGAATTTACTATATGGATGCATTATCTATATACGATAATTTCAATGGTTCAAAACAAAATTTATAATAATTTCTTAATAGATATTTTTAAAACATTTCTAATTATTTTATTTGGATTGTCTTTAGTAGCTCTTACTGCTCGAGCGGTAAATTTTTTAGATCTACTTGTCGAAAGCGGTTATTCTGTAAATGTTTATTTCAAATATTCTTTTTTAAATATTTTTGGGATAGCACCTAAGTTTATACCTCTTTCTTTTTTGTTGGCACTTACAATTTTTATTTTGAAACGCACTCAAGATAGTGAATTTATTATTTTATGGACTTCAGGTTTAAAAAAAATATCTGTGATAAACCTATTTGTATTTTCATCAATTGTTACTTTAGTTTTTTATTTAATCTTTTCAGTTTTTATAACTCCATACACGCTAAATAAATCAAGACTATTGCTAGCAAAAGATAGTTTTAATTCTTTATTGCCAACAATAAAGACTCAACAGTTTAGTGACTCTTTCAAAGGTTTTACTTTTTTTGTCGAAAAAAAAATTAATAATGAAATTGAGGGAATTTTTTTAAACGATAAGACTAATAATCTTAAAAATTTTTCATCCAATATTTCAAAAAATAAAGAAAGTACTATTACTGCAAAGTATGGATTAATTGATAAGAGAAATTTGATTTTATTTGATGGGCAAATAATTTCGACAAAAAACAATTTGAAAAACGAGATGATAAAATTTGAACAAATAAATATTGATCTTGGTAAATTAAGTACCACCACAATCAAAAAACCTAAAATTCAAGAGACCTCAACTTTAAAACTTCTAAACTGTTTTACAAATAAAAATACTTCGGACGGTTACGTCTGTGATGATGACTTTAAAAAAGAACTTTTACCAATTTTAAATAGAAGAATTATTTCTCCATTTTATATACCAGTTTTATCATTAATTTGTGCTTTGCTTTTAATTAAATCAAATAGGATATTTTTTAATAAGATTTTAGTTTTCTTCTATGGGTTTACTGTTTTATTGTTTACTGAAATTACTGTTAGATATACTGGTTTAAATCATTATGCTATGACAGCTTATATTTTAATGCCTTTTGTGTTAATAGGTGTTCTTTATACTATTTTGGTTTTTAATTTATCTAAAGAAAATAAAAATAAATCATGAATAAAGTAATTATTAATTATCTCCTTAAAAACTTTCTTAAAACATTTTGGATATTTATTCTCGTATTTTTTTGCTTTGGAATAATACTCAATCTTTTTGAGGAAATAGAATTTTTTAAAAATATAAATGTTAGTATTTTTACTCCTTTATTGCTAACAAGTTTTTTTATTCCAAGTATGATAGTTAAGTTTTTACCTTTCATAATTTTTCTATCAAGTATGTGGTTTATGCTTAAAATAAGAAATAATAACGACTTATTAACTCTTAAGGTTTTTGGATATTCTAACATGAAAATTTTTTTTATACTTGCGTCTACATCTTTTATTTTGGGCTGGCTAATTTTAATAGTTGTAAATCCTATTACTTCTTCGTTATCTAAATATTATGAAAAAACAAAGTCTGGATATTCAAGAGATATTGATCACCTTATTACATTTAACAAAAATGGTTTATGGATTAAGGAAAATTTAAAATCAAAAAAAAGAATAATCTACGCAGATAGACCACAGGGATTCAATCTTTTAAATGTAAAGATTTTTCATTTAGATAATAACTCTCAATTAATAGAAAAAATAATTTCAGATAAAGTCCTAATTAAAGAAAATAATTGGATATTATCTAAAGCAACTATATTCAAGCCTGTTGAAAATATTTTTATAAAGAAAGATGTTGAGGATTATAAAATAAGATCAATTTATAATTACGACAAAATTAATAGTTTATTTAAAAATTTTGATACTTTGTCATTCCTAGATTTAGCATTTTATAGAAATAAACTTCAAGATAATGGATATAATGAAATTTTTCTAACTCAAAGCTTGCATTCAATGCTATCCTTGCCTTTTTTTTTATTGTTAATGACTGCGCTTGCATCAGTGCTTACATTAAATACACTCAAAAAATCTGATAATTTTAAATTTATTATAATAGGAATGGTTATTACTGTCTTAATGTTTTACTTTAAAGATCTTTCGCTTGCTTTAGCTAAAACAGAGAGAATACCTTTAATCTTAGGAGTTTGGGCTCCCGTAATCGCATTAAGTTTATTTACTTTTATAGGGGTTTTGCAAATAAATGAAAAATAAATTATTTTTAACGTTAATATATTTTTTTTTAAGCAACGTGTCTTTTGCTGAAAATATTTTGATAGAGTCAAAGAATATTATCCTTGATAAAAATAGAGAAATTTCTATTTTTAAAGATGAAGTAATAGTACGCACTCAAGAGAATACTCAAATTGCTAGCGATTTTGCAGAATATAATAAAAAAAATGGTATTTTAATTTTAAAAGAAAACATTGTTGCTAGAGACATCAAGGGAAACATTCTTAAAACGAACTACGCAAAATATGATGAAAAAACAAAAATATTTAGCAGCATTGGTCCAACAAAAATAACAACAGTTGAAGGATACAACCTAGATGGAAGCGATATATTATTAGATGACAATAAAAAAATTATAAAATCTAATAAAAAGTCCTTAATAACAGATGAAGATAATAATCAAATTTTTTTAGATAATTTTGAATACGTTGCAAGCAACGACATATTTAAATCCTTTGGTTCAATAAAAGTAGAAGATAAAAATGAAAACTCTTATTATTTTTCTCAAATTTACATAGATACAAAAAAGAAAGAAATTCTTGGTTCTGACATTAAATCATTTTTAAATGATGAGAGTATGAAAATTAAAAAAGATAATAAACCACGTATATTTGCAAATTCATTGTTATTAAATAATGATAAGAAAAAATTTAACAAAAGTATATATACACTTTGCGATTATAGAAATAATGAAAAATGCCCACCTTGGGTAATACAAGCTAGCGAGATGTTGCATGATCAAAAGAAGAAAACTATTTACTATGATAATGCTGTAATTAAAGTTTACAACGTTCCAATTTTTTATATGCCAAAATTATCTCATCCAGATCCTTCTGTAGACAGAAGAAATGGTTTTTTACCGCCAATATTTTCCGGCTCGAGAAATTTGGGTTCTGGTGTAACTATTCCATATTTTTTTGCCGTTGATAAAGATAAAAATTTTACTTTAACAAGTAAGCTTTTTACTAAAGAACATCCTTTGTTTTTAGGTGAGTATCACCAAGCATTTGAAAAATCGCATCTATACGCCGATTTTGGCTATACAAAAGGTTATAGAAAAGAGACAACAAAAAAGACCCTTGGAGAAAAAGGTCATTTATTTGCTAAATATATAAAAACTTTTAAAGGAAGTGGAAACTCTGAAAACTCATTAGAGGTAGAGTTGCAAAATATTACTGAGGACAAATATTTAAACCTGTATAGAATTGACTCAAATTTAGTTGATTACAATAAAAATACTTTAGAAAGTAGAATTAATTATACTCATATCGATGAAGATATTTTTTTAGGTTTCAATGCAAGCGTATTTGAAACACTTGAGGCAAAGGACTCGAATAAATACGAATATGTTCTACCAGAAATTACTTTTCAAAGGAACTTATTGTCTGATGAAAAATTTGGGAATATAGATTTTACAAGTAATTATAGAGCAAATCAATATGAGACAAATAAATTTACAAACTTTTTAATTAATGATTTTAATTGGAGTTTAGGTGAGAAAAATTATAACTCAGGTATACAAGGTCAATTTCTAGGACATTTAAGAAATTTAAATTATGAAACTAAGAACATTGACTTGTTTAAAAAAGACTCAACTAGTGAAATATTTGGAGCTCTTGGATATTTATCAGAATTGAATCTGCAAAAAACTATAAAAGATGCAGTACATAAATTTAAACCAAAATTACTAATTAAATACGCTCCTGGTAGTATGAGAAAGGATTTGCATGGAAATAGATTAACTGCTGACTCGGCTTTCAAAATGGATCGTTTATCAAATACCGAAATATTTGAAACTGGCTTATCTAGCACTTTTGGCTTTGATTATAATATTCAAAAAGATAATTCTAGTTTTGACTTTTCTGTTGCACAAGTTTTAAGTGAAAAGGAGAATAAAAAAATGAGTTCGATATCAAGTTTGGATGAAAAGTTATCTGACGTAGTGGCTTCTTCTAATTTCAAATTAAATAATAAACTCAATCTAAATTACAATTTTTCAATTGACCAAAATTATAGTGAATTAAATTATAGCGACGTTGGTGCTACTTTAGATTTAAATCCTTTGCAAATTAGTTTTAATTATCTTTTAGAAAATAAACATGTTGGTAATAAAGAATATTTTAATACAAAAATGGAATATTCAAATAATGACAAAGGATTATTTTCATTTGAAACAAAAAGAAGCTTAATCACAAATTCAGCTGAATTTTATAATTTGTCTTATGAGTATATAAATGATTGTTTAAGAGCAGGACTTGTTTACAGAAGAGAATTCTATAATGACTCTGAATTAGATCCTGAAGATTCATTAATGTTTAAAGTCACATTGGTTCCATTCGGAAGCATTGTTTCACCGACTTTTTCTTCAAATGAGTAAAATAAAAGGTTTATTAATTTTTTTATTTTTTTTTTCACATCAGGCTCATTCGCTTGAAAATCAAATTATTGTCAAAGTAGAGAATAAAATTATAACTAATTTTGAATTAAAAAATAAAATTTTAAGTTCTCTAATACTTAGAAATCTTGAGATAAATCAAAAAAATATTAACAATATAAAAAGTCAGACCATAGATCTATTGGTGCTTAATAAATTAAAAGAATTAGAGATAGAAAAGTATAAAATTGAGTCAGAAAATAATAATATAAACTTTAAAGTTCAAAATCATTTAAACAAAATTACTTCAAATAATATCTTGCAATTAAAAAATGCTTTTAAAAATAATGGAGTCAATTTTAATATTTTCCAGAAAGAAATAAAAACAGAATTATTATGGCAAGATTTAATTTACAAAATTTATTCTAACCGGATTGAATTAGATGAAAATAATATTAATAAAGAAGTTGAAAAAATATTTGAAGAACAATCATCTATTGAAGAGATTCGATTAAGTGAAATTGAAATTTTATTAGGTAGCGATAAAAAAGAGGATGTAATCGCTTCAACTCAAAAAAATATCTCTAAATTAGGTTTTGAGCTTACCGCATCAAAATTCAGTATATCTATATCATCTGATAAAAATGGAGATTTAGGTTGGTTAAACTTAAATTCATTATCGAAAGAAATTTATGAAAAAATATCAAATTTAAAAATTGGAGAATACTCTAAGCCAATTATCAGAACTGATAGTATTTTATTTTTGATGGTCAAAGATAAAAGAAAAACAAAAACAAATAACTTAAATAAGTCTGACATTAAAAACAAAATAATAAATCGAAAGAAAAATGAGCTTTTCAATCTTTACTCTCAAAGTCATTTATCCAAACTCAAAAACACAAGCTTAATTGAATATTGATGAAAAAAATAATTATCATAAATGGTGATCCGAATAGTATAAACTCTGAGATAATTTATAAAAGTTGGAAAAAACTGAAAAAATCATTAAAAAAACAAATTTATTTAATCTCAAATTATAATTTAATGAATAGTCAATTTAAAAAATTGGGCTATTCAATAAAAATGCAAAAAGTGAAAAATGTTTTTTTAGAAAATAATAGTAACAAGTTAAAAATACTTGATGTAAACTTAAAATTTAAAAATCCATTTAAAGTTTCTAAAGAAAAAAGTTCAAAATTTATTATATCTTCATTAAAAAAGGGTCATAAACTTGCTTTAAATAATAAAATATTGGGTATTATTAATTGTTCAATTGATAAAACTCTACTAAATAAAGATAAGATTGGAGTTACTGAATTTTTTGCATCTCAGTGTAATATAAATGACAATTCTGAAGCTATGCTAATATGGAATAAAAAGTTATCAGTTTGTCCAATTACAACCCACGTGAATTTAAACGATGTTTCTAAAAAGTTAAACCAAAAATTAATCATTAATAAAATTAAAACTATTAATTTTTGGTTTAAGAAAAAAATTAAAAAAAAACCAAAAATAGCGATACTTGGTTTGAATCCTCATAACGCTGAAATGAGAAAAAATTCTGAAGAAATTAAAATAATATTACCTGCTATAAAAAAACTTCGAAAACTTAATATAAATATTAAAGGACCTTTAGTTGCAGACACAATATTTATAAATGATTACAAAAATTATGACGTAATAGTTGGAATGTTTCACGATCAAGTTCTTGCCCCTTTTAAAAGTATATTTAAATTTAATGCTGTAAATATCACTTTAGGTCTAGACTACTTGCGAGTTTCTCCAGATCATGGAACTGCTAAGAATCTCATTGGAAAAAATAAAGCTAATACTGAGAGTTTTCTTAAATGTATTGAGGTTATTAAAAAATTTGGAAAATGAGATTTTTAAAAAAATCACTTGGACAAAATTTTCTAATTGATAAAAACGTAATAAATAAAATTACACATTTAACTGAGATAAAAAATAAAAATATAATTGAAATTGGTCCAGGGAATGGAGCATTAACCGAAAATTTGTTAAATCAAAATCCAAAATCTTTAAACTTAATTGAAAAAGATAATTTTTTTGCAGAAAAATTAAAAAAAAAATATTCGTCAAGTAAAATTGTAAAAATATACAATCTTGATGTACTAAAATTTAATATTGAGAGAATTATAAAAAAAAATACTGTTATATTTGGTAACTTACCATATAATATTTCATCTCAGATACTTGTAAAAATTTTAAGAATTAAAAACCAACCTACAAAATACAAAAATATAATTTTTATGTTTCAAAAAGAATTAGGAGAGAAAATTTCAAGTACTTTTCCTAATAAAAACTATGGTAGGCTTTCAATTTTGTCTAATTATAAACTGGACATACATAAAAAATTTATAGTATCTCCTTACTGTTTTTTTCCTAAACCAAAAGTCACTTCAATGGTTATTCATTTTAAATCAAAAAAAAAGGAGCTTTTTAGAATAAAAAATATTAAAAATTTAGAAAAAATAACGAATATTTTTTTTTCAAATAGAAGAAAAATGATAAATAAAAATATAAAAAAAATTATAAATAAAAAAAAAATTGATCAAATTCCCAATTTAAATTTAAATATAAGGCCCTCTGAAGTAAGCCCAGAGATATATTATAAAATTACTGAACTTTTTGAGGATAATTAATTTTATTTTTATGTTTTAGAATAATTTTTTCTATTTGGTTGAAACATACTTCTAAGTTCTCGTTAATTATCACATAATCATAATCATTCCAATGTTTTACATCTTCGTCAAAAGCATTAAATCTTTTTTCTATATCTTCTTTAGAATTTTGATCTCTTTTTAACAGCCTTTTTTTTAATTCTTTTTTGTTATGTGTTATCAAATATAATTTTATTAAATTTAGTTTTTTGTAGTTTGACAATTGTTTTGTACCCTGCCAATCTATATCAAAAATGATATCGTTGACTTTTATTGCTTTATCTACATTCTCTTTCAAAGTACCGTAGTAATTGTCAAAAATTTTTGCATATTCATAAAATTTCTTATTACTTATTAATTCCTCAAATTTTTCTTTAGAAATAAAGTGATAGTCAATACCGTCTATCTCATTTGATCTTGGCGGTCTTGTTGTATGGGAGACTGATATTTTGAAATTAGGAAACTTCTGTTGAATTTTTTTTGTTAATGTGGTTTTTCCCACACCAGACGGGGAAGACAAAACCACCATAATGTTTTCTTCAATAGGTGGCATATAAATTTAAAATTAATTTTATGTTTATCTTAACTAGCTTTGCTTTCAATAAATTTAATTGCATCACCTACAGTCAATATTTTTTCTGCCTCACTGTCTGATATTTCTGAACCAAATTCCTCTTCAAAAGCCATTACTAATTCAACAGTATCTAAGCTATCTGCACCTAAATCATCTATAAAACTAGCCTCCTCAGTTACTTTCTCTTCTTCAATACCTAAATGGTCTGCAACAATTTTCTTAATTTTTGCTTTAACATCGTCTGACATGAAATCCTTTCGTATATTTTTAATTTCTTAATAGATTATTCATTAGAATTGTCAAGACATATACATTCCACCATTAACATGAATGGTTTCGCCATTAATATATCTTGCCATGTCTGAAGCGAGGAAAGCTACACAATTAGATACATCTTCTCCACTTCCAAGTTCACCTTGAGGTATTTTACTAATAAGGGTTTTTTTGAATTCTTCATTAATCTTATCGGTCATATCAGTTTTGATAAACCCAGGTGACACACAATTAATATTAATATTCTTTTTAGCATACTCTAAAGCTAAACTTTTAGAAAAGGCAACAATGCCAGCTTTTGATGCAGAATAATTTGCTTGACCAAGATTTCCTGTATGTCCGACGATTGAGGTTATATTTATTATTTTTCCATATTTATTTTTAAGCATTTTTTTAATCGCATATTTACACATTAAAAAACTCGAAGTTAAATTTACATCCAGAACTCTTTTCCAATTTTCCTCTGTTAATCTAATTGAAAGATTGTCTAATGTGATACCAGCATTATTAACCAATATATCTAATCCACCAAGTTTTTCATCTACTGAATTAATAAATTTCTCGATTTGATTGTGCTCATCTAATTTAAATTTTCCAATAATTATATTTGGATAATTTTTTTTAAGACCGTTAAGCTTTTCTTCATTAGTTCCGGTTGCGAAAATTTTGCACTCAGAGTCGACAAATTTTTTTACTAGATGATTTCCAATACCGCCAGTTGCACCTGTAATAAGAATTTTTTTACTTTTTAAATTCATTTATAAAGTTTTTAATATCAGCAATTGAGTTAATTGAAAAGCAATTTGCATCTTTAATAGTCCTTTTGACCATTCCACTTAAAACTTTTCCAGGTCCAATTTCAATAAAATTATTTACTCCTGCGTCGGACATGTTAATAATACTCTCACGCCACCTTACTGTTGAAAAAATTTGATCTACTAAAAGATCTTTTATAATTTTAGAATTAGTTTCTGGTTTTGCTGTTACATTATTTACAATTTTAAATTGTGGGTCCTGAAAATTTGTTTTATTAATCTTATCTCTCATTATTTCAGCTGCTGGTTTCATTAAGGAGCAATGAAAAGGAGCGCTTACTTTGAGTGGTATCGATTTAATTTTTTTTTCTTTTAAAGAAGATTGAAAATTATCAATACTTTCTTTATCGCCACTTATTATTACTTGCCCATCTGCATTATCATTAGCTATTTCACATATACTGCTATCAACATTTAATCTTAATAAATCTTTTATATCTTTTATTTTTGTTCCTAATACAGCAATCATCTTACCTTTTCCAACAGGGACAGCTTTTTGCATTGCTTTTCCTCTCTCGTGAAGTAAATAAACTGCATCTTTAAATTCTAAAGACGCTGAACAAACAAGAGCACTATATTCTCCTAGAGAGTGACCAGCTAAAAATCTAAAAAATTTTAAATCAAATCCAAACTCTTCTCTTAGAACTCTAAAAATGGAGTAACTTACTGTTAGGATAGCTGGTTGTGTGTTTTCTGTAAGTTGGAGTTTATCTTCTGGTCCCTCTAGTATTAATTTTGATATTTGGTAATTTAATTTTTCATCAGCTTCTTTAAAAATCTTTTTTACAATATCAAAATCTTTAAAAAATTCTGATCCCATTCCCACTACTTGTGAACCTTGTCCTGGAAATAATAAAGCGTTCATTTATATTAGTTTATTTGTCAATTATTAGTATTGATATAATTCTTCATTATAGTATAAACCACAATTTATAAATAACAATTTAACTTGATTGCTTAATAAATTATGGCTTTTTACGAAAATACGATTGTAGCTAAACAAGATTTAGCAGATAAAGATTTAAAATTAATTAAAAATAAATACAACGAACTAATAAACAATTCCTCTGGAAAAGTTGTTAAAATTGAGGAGTGGGGTTTATTGAATCTTGCTAATAAAATTAAAAATTACAAGAAAGGTTTTTATATTCATTATAAATTTGAAGGAAACAGTCAAACACTTAACGAAATAGAAAAAAAAGTAAAAATTGATGGCTCAATTATTAGACATCTTACAGTTAAATATAAATCCCTCGATACAAAAAGTGAATATTTTAAAAAAGAAAAATAATAATGAAAAAAAATAATAAGAAATTTCAAAAAAGAGGAACTAATTCATTAAGCAAATTAAGCCTATTTCAAAAGAACGATGGGAAATTTTCAAAAAAATGCCCTTTGTCCGTAAAAAACGCTCCTATAATAGATTATAAAAATTTACCTTTATTAAAAAAATATGTTTCAGAAAACGGTAAAATTATTTCTTCTAAAATAACATCAGTTTCATTTGGAAAGCAGAAAAAACTTACAAAAGAAATTAAAAAAGCGAAAATTTTAGGTCTTATATAATATGCAGCTTATTTTACTTGAAAATATTTTAAATCTTGGAAATATTGGTGACAAGGTAAATGTAAAAGATGGTTATGGAAGGAATTATCTTCTCAAACAAGGGAAAGCTCTAAGATATAGTATTGAAAATCAACAATTAGTAGCAAAACAAAAAGATCAATTAAATAAAAAAAATATAGAGCTTAAAAACAAATTTATTGAAATATCTAAATTAGTAAATAATAAAACATTTTTATTTTTCAAAGAATGTAAAGAAAATGGAGAGTTATACGGTTCGATTAAACCGAAAGAAATTACAAATTACATAAAAGAAAAAGTTGGAGCTGAGGTAATACCTTCTCAAATAATTCTTAAAGACGAGTTAAATAAGATTGGATTGTTTAAAGTTGAAATCAATTTTCATTCTGAGGTAAAAGCAACTATTTCTATAAAAATAGATAAAATCCAGTCTAAATAACTTTTCCACAGCAAGAAAAAAAAAGTGTGTAACTTTTTACTTTTAAGGTGTCTCTAGTACCCTATTATGGCGTTGTGGAAGAGATTAAAAATTTTCAAAAAATACCTAATAAACAACCATCAAATTTAGAGGCTGAACAAGCTTTATTAGGTTCAATATTGGTGAATAATGATATTATTGATGAAGTATCTACAATCATAAATCCATCAATTTTTTATGATCCTGCACATATTAAAATTTATGAGGTAATAGAAAATTTAAATAATAGAGGAATGATTGCAAATCCCATAACTCTCAAAAATTTTTTTGAAAAAGATAATATGCTTAATGATGTTGGGGGTACGGAATATTTAGTTAAACTTACAAGATTTTCAGCCTCAAGCAAACAGGCAATTGATTATGCAAAAATTATTCATGAAATGTATTTAAGACGAGAATTAGTTCAAATTTCAGATAGATTATCCTCTGAAACTTTAAATGCAAATAGCCAAGAACAAAATGCAGAAAATATTATAGAAAACACAGAAAAATCTTTGTTCGATTTAGCAGAAAGAGGTAGCTTCTCTCAATCCTTTTTAAAATTTAATCAAGCTTTAGATCAAACTATAGAGATGGCAACATTAGCAATGAAAAATGATCAAGGTATTGTGGGTGTACCGACAGGTTTATCAGATTTAGACGAAAAATTGGGAGGGTTACATAAATCAGATTTAATAATTTTAGCAGGAAGACCTTCGATGGGTAAAACAGCTCTAGCAACTAACATCGCTTACAATGCAGCACAAAATATTTTAAAAAGACAAGAAAAATCATCAATAGCTTTTTTCTCTCTCGAGATGTCATCTGAGCAGTTGTCTACCAGAATTTTATCAGAACAAGCGAGAATTAAATCAGATGATATTAGGAGAGGTAAAGTTACTGAAGAAGAAATTAATAGATACATCGAGACTTCAAGAAATATTTATAATCTTCCATTATATATCGATGAAACACCAGCAATAACAATAGCAACTTTAAGCAATAGAGCTAGAAGAATAAAAAGGTTGTTTGGTTTAAATTTAATAGTGGTAGATTACATTCAATTAATGAGATCAAATTTAAATAAAAATGAGGGAAGAGTTCAAGAAATTTCTGAAATAACGCAAGGTCTTAAAGCGTTAGCAAAAGAGCTATCGGTGCCTGTGCTGGCGCTGTCTCAACTCTCAAGGGCTGTAGAGCAACGTGATGATAAACAACCACAGTTAGCAGATTTGCGAGAGTCGGGATCAATTGAACAAGATGCTGATGTAGTAATGTTTGTTTATAGGGAAGCTTATTATTTGGAGAGAAAACAACCAAAATTAGGCTCCATAGAACATGCTGAATGGCAATCAAAAATGAATGATGTTAACGGTTTAGCTGATATTATATTAGGCAAACAAAGACATGGTCCAACCGGCACTGTTAAAGTGGAGTTTGAGGGAATTTATACTAAATTTAAAGATTTAGCCAAAAATTAACATCAGTTTTCTCTTTCGTTATAAAAAAATTAAGATATATCTGAAATGTTCTCATGTTAGCTTATTTTTATAAAAAACTAATTATAGATTTTTCAAAAATAACTCTACTTTTAATTGGTATACTAATTATTTTTTCCCTTTATCAATCAAAAAATTTTAATTTAGATGCTTCATCCGATGCTCTTTTATTAGAGGGGGATCCTGATCTAAAGTATTTGAGAGAAGTTAATCAAACTTATGGCTCGAAAGATTTTTTAGTTTTAACTTATGAGCCTGTATCTAGTTTTACTGAAAAAGAAACAATTCTAAATCTTCAATTATTAAAATCAAAAATTGAAAAACTGACTTGGGTTGACAGTGTCATAACAGTAATTGATGTGCCTCTTTTAAAAAGTACAGATGAGGGTTTAATGGAAAGGCTTAAAAACTATAAGACTTTAGCCTACCCTGAAATTGATAGAAAAAGAGGTTTTGATGAAATTATAAACAGTCCAATATATAAAGATTATGTTATTAGTGAAGATGGGAAAACTTCAGGTATTGTTGTTTACCTAAAAAAAGATGAACGTCTAGAAGAGTATATCAAAGTCAAAGATAAATATTTTATTCAAATAAATGAAGTGGGATTAACTAAAAAAGAAAAAATAAATTATAAAAACTTCTTACAAGAGTACGAGGAATATAAAAATTTATACAACATTAGAAATCATCAAAATATTTCTGAAATAAGAGATGTTATAAGCAAGTATGGTGATAATGCAAAAATCCATTTAGGAGGTATCCCAATGATTGCTGATGATATGATGAGTTTTATTAAAAGCGATATAATTGTTTTTGGTATAGGAGTATTTGTTTTTATTGTCTTAACTCTTTGGTTTATTTTTAGAAATTTGAAATGGGTAATAATGCCATTATTAGGATGTGCCACATCTGTCATTATCATGATAGGCCTATTAGGACTTATTGGTTGGAAAGTAACCGTAATTTCATCAAACTTCATAGCCTTAATGCTTATATTAAACATGGCAATGAATATTCATATAACAGTCAGATTCTTACAATTAAAGAAAGAATTTCCACAACTAACTAAAAGCGAAGCAATATTTGAGACTAGTAAAAAAATGATCCTCCCTATTTTTTATACTGTTTTAACAACTATTTGTGCTTTCTTGTCATTAGTCTTTAGTGGAATAAAACCAATTATCGATTTTGGCTGGATGATGACGTTAGGTTTAATTGTATCATTAATAGTAACATTTTTTTTATTACCATCATTGATCAATGTTTTATCTGCAGAAAGTGAAATAAATATTAAAGATACCGAAAAATCTTTAATAACTAGCGCTCTTGGATCTTTTACAAAAAAAAATAGTGTTCTAATTTTTGGCTCAACCCTTTTTATAGTTATTTTAAGTATAGTGGGAATATTCAAACTTGAAGTAGAAAATAGTTTTATAAATTATTTTGATAAAAATACAGAAATTTATAAAGGTATGAAAAAAATTGACGATAAATTAGGAGGCACTACCCCGCTAAATGTAATCTTAAATTTTCCCTCACAGAAAATTAATTCTGAAAAAAAAGATGAACTAGATGATTGGGAAGAAGAAGATAATGATAATGAAGATAAATCTAAATATTGGTTTACAAGAGATAAAATGGATAAAATCATAAAAGTTCACGATTATTTAGACTCTTTACCAGAAATAGGAAAAGTAATATCGTTTGGATCAATTTTAAGAGTTGCAGAAGATCTAAACAATAAAGAATTACAAAGCTTAGAAATAGCAGTATTATATAGTAAAATACCTGAAGCCATTAAAACTGAAATAGTTTCTCCATATATATCTGTGGAAAAAGATCAAGCAAGAATAAGTGTGCGTATCAAGGACTCTTTAGAGAATTTAAGACGAAATGATCTTATAAAAAAAATAAATTATGATTTAAATCAAAATTTAGGATTGGAGAAAAACGAGTATAAATTAGCTGGAGTTCTTATATTATTTAACAATTTGCTTCAAAGTTTATTCAAATCACAAATACTTACATTAGGAATAGTTTTAATGGGAATTTTTTTGATGTTTTTTATTCTATTTAGAAATGTTTCGCTCTCGCTAATAGGTGTTATTCCTAATTTTATTGCTGCATTTTTAATTTTAGGTATTATTGGTTTACTTGAAATTCCACTTGATATGATGACTATTACAATAGCTGCAATTACTATTGGTATTGCTGTAGATAATAGCATTCATTATATTTACAGATTTCGTGAGGAATTTAAAAAAATTAATGATTACGGTAGAACATTAGACAGATGTCATAACACAGTTGGTGTAGCAATATTAAATACCTCAATAACAATTGTTTTTGGATTTTCTATCTTAGTGTTGTCAAATTTTATACCAACTATTTACTTCGGTATTTTCACAGGTATAGCAATGTTGTTAGCAATGATATCAGTTTTAACCTTGTTGCCAAAATGTTTAATAATTTTTAAACCATTTGGTGAAGAAAATAAATCATTAGATTGATGATTGATTTTTTTGAAAATCTTATAAATAACTTAAATATATTTGATTTATTTTTTTTAATAATTATTATTTACTTCGTAATTCAGTGTTTTCTTAAGGGTTTTTCGATGAGCCTGATTTCTTTCATGAAGTGGGTTGTTTCTACAATAGTAACAATTATTTTAGTTCCTAAGTTTCAACCTGTAGTAAGTGAATATATTCAATCCAAATTTATAAATAATATAGGTTTAGGTATGGTGATATTTATTTTTACCCTTTTTATAACTATACTTGTGGGTAAATCTATGAGTAAAGCTGTTACATGGACTGGTGTAGGATCTATCGACAAAGGATTTGGTTTTTTATTTGGATTTTTAAAAGGTTATATTGTTGCAGTGTGTTTATTCACAATTTTAAATTGGTTTTATCCTTACCAAAATTGGGGTATATCAGCAGAAAAAGCTATTTCATTCAATTTAATTTATAAAGGTAGTGAAATATTAATTGAGGAATTTCCTTCTAGTGAAGATTTAATTGATACGAAAGAAAAAATTGAAAAAATATAATTCAGATAAATTAAGAGAAGAGTGTGGTATTTTTGGCATATCTAATCATGAAGATTCTTCAGCATTAGTAGCTCTAGGCCTACATGCTTTACAACATAGAGGCCAAGAGGGATGTGGAATAGTTTCATTTGACGGCAAAAGTTATCACTCTGAAAAAAGACAAGGACTAGTCGGAGACCATTTTACAAATCCAGAAATTTTAAGAAAACTACCTGGAAACTTTGCTATTGGACACAATAGATACTCCACAACAGGTGAAACTTCTCTTAGAAATATTCAGCCATTTTTTGCAGATTTGCATATGGGAGGATTAAGTGTAGCACATAATGGTAACTTAACTAATGCACTTCTTCTTAGAGAAAATTTAGTAAAAGACGGAGCTATATTTAGAACAACAAGCGATACTGAAACGATTGTTCAATTAATTGCAAAATCAAAAAGAGAGAAATTTGTTGACAAATTAATTGATGCCCTTTTTCAAATTCAAGGAGGTTACTCGCTTGTTTTGATGACAAATAAAAAACTCATAGGAGTGAGGGATCCATATGGTATTAGACCGCTTATAATTGGAAAATTGAAAAACTCATATATATTTGCGTCTGAGACTTGCGCTCTTGATATTGTTGGTGCATCTTTTATTAGAGAAGTAGAAAATGGAGAAATTATTGTAATCGAAAATCAAGAATTAAAATCAATTAAACCTTTCCCAAAACTAAAGCCCAGACCGTGTGTCTTTGAGTATATCTATTTCGCAAGACCAGATAGTTTAATTAATAATAAATGTGCTTATGAGTATAGAAAAAATTTGGGCAAAGAATTGGCTCGCGAAACAGATCTAAAAGCAGATTTGGTCGTACCTGTACCAGACTCAGGGGTTCCAGCCGCATTAGGATTTGCAGAAAAATCAAATAAAAAATTTGAATTAGGTTTGATCAGAAATCACTACATTGGCCGTACTTTCATTGAACCAACGCAAAGTATTAGAAGTTTGGGTGTTAAATTGAAATTAAGTCCTACTAAGACAATTGTTCAAGATAAAATCATAATTTTAATAGATGATTCACTTGTAAGAGGCACAACATGTCATAAAATTGTTAAGATGCTTTATGAAAGCGGGGCGAAAGAAGTACACGTAAGAATAGCTTGCCCAGAAATAAAATATCCTGATTTTTACGGGGTAGACATGCCAACGAAAGAAGAGTTGCTTGCTCATGAAAAAAATAATGAAGAAATGTGCAAATATATTAAAGCAAAAAGTCTTAAATTTTTAAGTTTAGACGGATTGTATAGAGCATTAATAGGCGAAAAAAGAAATGACAACTATCCTCAGTTTAGTGATCATTATTTTACGGGTGATTATCCAATAAAACCTCAAGACAATATAAAAGGGTTAAAAATAAAACAATTATCTTTATTAAGTGGAAAATCTAACAGTTAACCAATAATCATTAATTTATTTTTTTTATCTAAAAAATATAATGCATTATCAATTATAATTGGTAAAGATTTTATACCTGCTGAAAATTTTTGAATTTCTTTAATTTTCCCATCAGACCTAAACTTTAACAAGTAGGAATTTTTTAAAAAAATAAATATCTTATTATTTATCATCATCATGCTTTTAATATCTACTTCCCTTTTTTTAATCTTGAGGTGATCAGAAATACTCTTATTTATGTCGTAAGAGTAAATAATATTACCACTGTCAATATCAAATGCTATGAGTAAATTTTTTTTTGAAATTATAAATAGAATATTATTCAAAAGTAAAGGCTTTATTCGAGACGAAAAATTTTTTTTATGAATTGTTTTTCCAGTTTTAATATCGATTACATAGGTGTGATTGTTTGAGTTAATTATTAAATTTTCATCATCATTAATTATTTGATTGCCAAAAAATAAATTTCCAGGATTGATATCTCGTGTTTGATTCAAGTTTTTAAACCATTCAAGTCTCATTGTTTTTGGATTAATAGAGTAAATTGATCCATAAGTATTCAAAAAAAATACCCTATCTCTATTGGTAGATAGATTGTTTATAAACTTATTTTTAATAGTGTTATCTTCCGTTGGGAACGATTGAATAATCGAACCATCATTCTGATCAAAAAAAAATAGGGTATTATTCTGATTAGCACCAATTAGTTTATTATTTTTAATTTTTAAATTTGATCTAAATGGTATTTTATAATTTTTTGCCCATAAAAGTTTATTTTCAAAATAATCATATGCATATAAATATCCAATATTATCTGATATATAGATTATTTTATTGTCGATAATAATATTAAGTGATTTTTCGATGTTTCTATGTTTTTTTTTATAAAAATTAAATTTAGAAATGATGTTTTTATTAATTAAAGAATACACAATTATGTTTCCTTTACTGTCAGATGACACAATATTATTATTATCATAAAGTAAAAAATTACTTGTTTTGTGTTTTGAAATTTTTTTACTCTTAAAGATTAAATTATTTTTTTCGTTATATTTAAAATTGATAGATTTGTTGTTATTATAATATATATCGTTCCATTTATTATTTACTTTTAGGGCAGGTAAATTGAACTTGTAACTTCCTTTAAGCTGTATCTCTTTATCAAAAGATTCTTCTAGGGTTGTAATAAGTTCAAAATCTTTAAATAATTTTTCTTCTCTGGTTTGAATATTTTTTTCGTCTGTCCAAATACCTGATTTATTATCAAAAGAGCAACTTTGAAACAGTATCAATACTGCAATAATATAAAATAACTTCATTATTCTATTTTTCAATTATTTCTTGTGCTAATGATTTTATATTAGAATTCTTATCTATTAATTTTTTTAATAATAAATTACCATTTTTTTGATCATTTATCTTAATCAAATATAAAGCTTTTTTTAGTGCGATTAAATCTTGGTTTTCTTGTGAAAATTTAATTTTTTCCAATATATCAAAATATTTTAAGATTTCGTTTTTATCTTTAATTAAATCATTTTCTAAAATTGCGTTAATTGCAAGAATTGAATAAAACTTATTTTTACTAAGAATAATCTCATCGAAAATTTGGTTTGCATCTTCATAGTCTTTATTAGATAAATATAAAACTGCTTGAGTATATTTATTAGATATTAAATTATTTTTTTTTTCATAATAATATTTCAGTGATAATGAAATAATTATTCCAATGAAAAGACTAAAAAGTAAGAGATAAATTTTAAATCTATTATTAGAGTAAAAATTTGTTAGCTTTTCTTTAAATTCAATTTTTTTATCTAAATTTTGGTCCATATAAAAAGTTTTTTACTTTTGGGAATCTTTTTGATTTTACGTCCTTAGTATATTTTTTTACAGCTTTTTCAATTATAGTATCCAATCTAGCGTATTTTTTGACAAATTTTGGATAAAAACCACTTATACCAAGCATGTCATCAGTAACTAATATTTGACCATCACAATAAACTGAGGAACCAATACCAATTGTAGGGATTTTAAGACTATTAGTTATTATCTTTGCTGCAGACGGTGACAAACACTCAAGTACTATTGAAAATGCACCAGCTTTTTGTATTAAAATAGCTTCTTTTTTTAGTTTGTAAATTTCATTTTTAGTTAAACCTTGAATTTTAAAATTTTTTTTAAATTGAGGAGTAAAACCTATGTGTCCCATTACAGGTATTTTTTTTCTTACAAGCATCTCTATTATCTGATAGTTTTTTTTATTACTTTCTATTTTAATTGCATCACACTTTGTTGCCGACATTACTGCTTTAGCATTTTTTAAAGCTGTTTTTGTATTAGTGTATGTTCCTTTTGGCATATCAACAACTAATAGAGATTTTTTAACTCCTAGTTTTACACTTGCTGAATGTTGAATTATGTTCTCTAATTTTATTGAATGTGTATCTTTATGCCCATATAAAACATTAGCCAAAGAGTCTCCTACTAAAATTATATCACAATATTTGTCTAATACTTTTGCGATATTTTTAGAATAGGCTGTTAAACAAATTAATTTTGATTTATTTTTTTTTAATAAAATATTTTTAATTTTTTTTATAATCATTCAAGTTCTATTGTACTTGGAGGTTTTGAAGTTATATCATAAACTACTCTATTAATTCCTTTTACGTTATTTATAATTTTATTAGATATACTATCTAAAAAAATTTTTGGGAAACTAAAATAGTCAGCGGTCATTCCATCCTCAGATGTTACCGCTCTTAATAAACAAATATTCTCATAAGTTCTAGAGTCTCCCATTACTCCAACAGTTTTTACAGGTAAAAGGGCAGCATATGCTTGCCATATTTTGTCATATAGATTGCTATTTTTTAATTCATTTATAAAAATAGAATCTGCTTCTTGAAGAATTTTAATTCTTTCTGGTGTAATATTCCCTATTATTCTTATACCTAAGCCAGGTCCTGGAAAAGGGTGTTTTAAATTTATATTTTTTGTCAAACCTAGTGAATGTCCTAAAATTCTAACTTCATCCTTAAAAAATTCTTTTAAAGGTTCAATTAACTTTAATTTCATTTTTTTAGGCAAGCCACCAACATTGTGATGAGATTTTATTTTAGCTGTTTTGCTTCCTGAGGAAGACCTGCTTTCAATAATATCTGGATAAAGGGTTCCTTGAGCTAGATATTTTATATTTTTATATTTTTTTGACTCATTTTCAAAAATTTTAATGAAAAGATTTCCAATAATTTTTCTTTTTTTTTCTGGATCACTAATGTTTTTTAAATTTTTAAGAAATAGAACCGAAGATCGAATTATTTTTACATTAAGTCCGTATTTATTTTTAAAAAGTTTATATGTATCTTTAAACTCATTTTTTCTCATTAAACCGGTATCTACCATTATACATATAAGATTCTTTTTAATCGCTTTATTAACTAGTAATGCAACTACACTGCTATCTACCCCTCCTGATAAAGCGCAAATTACCTTATCTTTTCTTACAATTTTTTTAATTTCTTTGATAAGTATCTTTTTTTGAGAATTAATATTCCATTTTTTCTTAATCTTACAAATTGAAAATAAAAAATTTTTAAAAATTTGTTTTCCGTTATTCGTATGAGTTACTTCTGGATGGAATTGTACACCATATATTTTTCTTTTTGTATTTTCAATTACTGTTAATTTGGAATCTCTAGTTGAGGCAATTATTTTAAAACCTTTTGGTAATTTTACCACTGCATCTTCATGGCTCATCCATACTGAATTTTTTGAATTAAAAAAATTATTTGTTAAAATTGATCGATTTTTTTTTACTAGAAAAGCTCTACCAAATTCTCGTCTTTTTTTTGATGGTTTAATTTTTCCACCAAAAATTTTTGCAATCAATTGTAATCCATAGCAAATTCCTAAGATTGGAATGTTCATTTCAAAAATTTTTTTAGGGACGCTTTGGAAACTTCTTTTGGTTACTGTAGATGGGCCACCTGAAAAAATTAAACCTTTAATATCATGATATTTTTTTAATTTAATTAATTTAGAGGGTGTAATTATTTCTGAATAAACTCCAAGATCTCTAACTCTTCTAGCAATTAATTTGGTTACCTGTGAGCCAAAATCAATAATTACTATTTTTTCTTTATCGTTAAGAAATTGCATTTATTTCTTAGATAAATTTTCAATCTCAATACTTAATTTTTTGCTTTGACCACAGAAATTTTTACAGATTGATATTAATCTATCATTTAATTCTTTGCTTTTTTTATAATCTGATGATTTTAATTTCAATCTAGCAAGATAATAGATTGCTTCCTCATTTTGTGGATTTAACAACATTACCGTTTTAAGATTTTGTTCCTCTAGTTTTTTCTTATCTTGTTTATTAAATATTTTTGATAAATATAAATATGACTGCTCGCTTTTAGGATTGAATACGATATCTTTTTCAAATTTAAACTTTGCGGCTTCAAGTTTATTTGTGTTAAATAGATTTACACCTTCTTGGAAAAAATTAGATTTTGCAAATAAAAAAGTCTCAGAAATAAAAAGAAATAGAACTATACTAAAAAATTTTTTTATCATAATTTATAATTCAAGGATTTTTGTGTCATTTCAACGCTATGTACCATGCTTTCATAAAAACCCGCTTTAGTTATTTTAACGAATTTTGCTCTTTTATTAATTTGTAATAAATTTTTAGCACCAATATATCCCATTGAAGATCTCAATCCACCTTGTAATTGATAAATTATTTTTGACACTTTTCCTTTATACTCTACTCTTCCTTCTACGCCCTCTGGCACAAACTTTGATTTATCTTTGAAATTTTTTTGAAAATACCGATTAGCCGAACCTGCAGACATTGCTCCTATGGACCCCATTCCTCTATATTTTTTAAAAATTTTACCCTTAATTTTAAATTTTTTTCCTGGACTTTCATCTGTCCCAGCAAAAATTGATCCCATCATAATAGCGTCTGCTCCAGCAGCTAATGCTTTTGCGATATCTCCTGAAAATTTGATACCACCGTCAGAAATAATTTTTACTTTTTTATTCTTTAGAGCCTTTTTGACAGTCATGATTGCAGATATTTGTGGTACTCCTATACCCGCTACCATCCTCGTAGTGCATATAGATCCAGGGCCAATTCCTACTTTTATTATATCTGCTCCTGAATTATACAATTTTATAGCTGCTTCTCCAGTTGCAACGTTTCCGACACAAATTGGTATTTTATCAATAATTTTTTTTATCTTTGATAATATATATAAAACTTTTTCACTATGTCCGTGAGCGGTATCTATTACAATTAAATCCACACCACTAGATATTAATGCCCTTGTTCTATCTAAATCTTCTATGTTGGTACCAACTGCAGCTCCAACATATAAATTTTTTTTTTTAACTTTTTTTACTTCTTTAGATTGATTTTTAATATCTAAGTTTCGATGAATAATTCCTATTCCTCCCTCACTAGCCATAGCTATTGCCATTTTAGACTCTGTCACTGTATCCATTGCGGAAGATATAAAGGGTACTTTTAGAGATATTTTTTTTGTTAATTGTAGAGCTATATTCGTGTTAGCGGGCAAAACACTAGAGTATTTTGGCAATAGCAAAACGTCATCAAAGGTTAATGCTTCTTTTATAGTTTCCATAAATACTTATATACAATTATTATTTTTTATAAAGTCTTTAAAATTTCACAATGTAAATAAGTTTCTTTGGACTCTT
>MDSW01129393.1_pt1 | contig 23936 bp, 25 predicted proteins | sample 811171 | NCBI WGS metagenome assembly MDSW01 (sample SAMN05326641, study PRJNA326480) | marine metagenome | isolation source: seawater | place: Atlantic Ocean: North West | collected 2012 | reverse complement strand
TTCTCCCCATATTATTAAAGGAATATTAAATTTAACAGCAATTTGTATAGGTGATGTCATTATTCCACAGTGATTTTGCCAATTCATATCACCCATCATCTTAAATGTAATCAAATTTAATTTTTTCAAAACTTCAATGCTAGGGCCCCAAACAATATGATCAGCATCAAAAACTTCTCTCATTCTATCTCTATTATAATCGCCCTCGGGTAAATAATTATTACCATGATAAGTTACTAGGAGAGGTTTAAGACCATAATCAGAGACCATTTTATGAATTTGGTAATAACTATCTTTTCCTCCACTAACAGGTATTAAGCAATCATAATTTGACTTGTTATTCTTTAAATATCTAGAAATTAATTTTTCAAATTTCAATTTCCTCATATTCCAAAATTCATCGCTCAACTCCTCAAACTTTTTGGCAGTTATACATGCTGAACATACTCCTTGATCTGAAATATTTAAGTTTACAGCTTTGAAAGGGTAAACACAACTTTTACAATAATTCATTTTTATCATAGTATTATATATTAATTAAATCAGGTTTTCTCACGTTAAAGTTGAAGTCGTATAAAAATTTTTTTGCTAAATAAACACTTTGATCTCTATATTGAAAAATATTGGCTGCAGCTACAGCATCACAATTTGTTTCTTCTAAAGCTTCAGCAAAATCTTCCCAATCTCCAACTCCTCCACAAGCAATAACTGGAATTTTTACAGCATCGCACACAGAATTTATCAAATCTATGTCATATCCTAAACCACTTCCATCCCTATCAATTGAGTTTATCAATATTTCACCCGCACCAGAATCTTCTACAATCTTAGCAAGTTCATTGGCTTGAAATATAGTTTCTTCTTTACCCCCATTTATAAAAACTTTGTAATCACCATCAATCTTTTTTGCATCAATAGAAACTACGATACATTGGGATCCAAATTTCTTAGCTGCCCGAGTGATAAATTTATGATTTTTTACTGCCATTGTATTAATACTAATTTTATCAGCTCCAGATTTTAATCTTAAACTAATATCATCGATTGTTCTAATTTTACCTCCAACTGTTAATGGCATAAAAGTCACCTTAGAGACATCATTGATAATATCAGTAAAATTTGCTCGGTTTTGATATCCCTGATCATTTCTGTTCATATCATAATTATCATCCTTAGAAATATCTAGATAAATTATCTCATCAGATGCCCACTCACTAAATCTTTTAACAGATGTTACAGGATTTCCAAGATTTTGATAATCAAGGAACTTTTTACTTTGAACTAACCAACCATTTCTTAGCATTAAAAGTGGAATTAGTCTTTTCTTCTTCATATTTTATCAATAAAATTTTTAATTAATAACATTCCCAATTTTTGACTTTTTTCCGGATGAAATTGAACACCAATAATATTTTCTTTTTGGATTATTGAAGTAAATTCCGAACCATAATTAGTTGTAGCTATTATATTTTCTTTATTTTCTGCTTCAAAGCAAAAACTATGAACAAAATAAAAATCTTTAATTTGATCTATATTGTTTAAAATTGGAGTTTCTTTTTTAATTTGTATATCATTCCATCCAATGTGAGGTAATGGTAAATCTTTTGAATTCAATTTAACAACATTTCCATTTATCCATCCTAAACCACTATGTTCTCCGAACTCATAACCTTTATTAGCCAAAACCTGCATACCAACACAAATTCCAAGAAACGGTTTTTTTCTAAAAACTACCTGATCATGAAGGAGATCCATAGGTAGATTGTTATTTATCTTTTTCATTGACTCACCAAATGAACCAACGCCTGGTAAAATTATATGTGTTGATTCTTTGATTAATTTGTCTTCATTTGAAATTACAACATTATAATTCATGTATTTCACTAAGTTGTATACCGAACCAACATTTCCAGAACCATAATCTAAAATACAAACCATAATGTTAATTTTTTAATCCAAGAAAAAAGGCATCATCTCTGTTTATAAAATTAAAATCATCAACTTTTGGAAATGCTAGTCCATTATTTTTATTATAAAAACAATCATCATATTCAACTAATTGATCATGATCGAAAGGACAAATAAAACTCGGTTTATTCTTAGAGTTATAAGATTTCTTTTTTATGACCCAACAGGTTGTTAAATTATTTGAGCTTTCTTTAATATTTAATAAAAACTTATCTATAATTTGTATTTGATTATTACTTTGAAGTTCAGAATTTATATTTCTAATGTAATCATGCTTGGTCATTCTTTTTTTCATTTCATCATGAGCACTGTCAAAGTCAGGTTCAAAAAGTAAAATATACTTATTTGAACTGTCAATAACGTTTTTAAGAATCTTTGATCCTTGTTCATTTCCATTAGGTTCTAACGAATGAAGGGTTATAGTAATATCAAAGGAATTATCATTAAAAATTTTTTGAGAAGCATCACCTTTAATTAATTTAAAATTATTTATTTGGGATATCTTATCTAAATTTTTTTTAGCATATTTTAATCTTGAATAAGATAATTCAATTCCATGAATATTAATGTTTTTCAAATCATATCCAATCCAATTTTTTGCTTCTCCAATACCAAAAACTGCAATATCATTAATATTATCATCAGAAATATATTTATTAATTATTTTATGTATTTCATGATTTCTCCTAAGATTAAGTTCATCAAAATTCTTAGTATACTCACCAGCCTGCATTTCATAAGCTAATTCAATACCTTCTGATTTTGTTGCACCTTCATTAATCAAGGTTTTAACAACATTTAAGTCATTGTTGAAAGCTTCCTTAGCAATTTTAAAAAATTGAGGTTTTCTTCCAAATTTAAAGTTAATATTACTCATAATTATTATTCAAAAAATCAATTATATCTTTATGAATACATTCATGAACCATTGTTTTCCAATCATTATTTCCAACTAAAATTGATTCTCTTATTTTAGTTGCTGAAATAAACTTAGCTCCTGAGTTTTCGGGCGGAATAAATTCATTTATTTCATAACCAACTCCTCTTCCAAAATTAACAGACTCAATATCAGGGATCGAGATTACTTTTACGTCTTCATTATTATTATTATGAAATTTTTTAATCATTTCAATTGTTTGATTAGTTGTAAATGGATTCTTTGTGTCTGGATCTATATCTCTAACCATAATAAGCACAGGTATACCTAGCTTGAGTTTTTGTTGTATAAGCTCAATATGCCCAAAATGGTAGGGTTGATATCTACCAATAAAAATTGCATATTTTTTATCCTTGTTCTTTGTCGGTTCACCACCATAATTTTTCTTTTTCCACATAATTTTAATTTTAATTTATTTTTTAATTTTTGGATGATTATATATTTCTTCAATACACTGATCCCAATTTTTAAATAAAAAACCTCGGTCATCAATATATACTGTAGCTGGAAATTTGTGATTACTAACCCCATCAATTAAATTTTCCATTTTATACTTTTTTAACCAATCTATAATGACATGAGCTGGTCTGGATGAAAGAATTTTAATAATAAAACCTTCTTTTTTAAAATTTCTTAAGGCTTCTAAAGCGCCGTCTTTAGGTTTATCATATGCATTTTCAATTCCTTGAAAGCCTTGCGAATAATTATGAATCACTCCATCAAAATCGATAGCTAATGTCTTTTTCTTTTCTAAATTGTCAACAAGTTTTGTTTTGGTAGAAAAAACAAATTGTTTAAAATAGTTCAATAATGAGTTTATGGATTCATTAATAGAAAGGTTTTTCAATTTAATTTCAGGATTTACAGGTTTTTCATATGGCGCATCAATTCCTGTAAAACCTTTTATCAATCCAGCTCTAGCTTTTTTGTAAAGTCCTTTAGGATCTCTTTCCTCACAAATATTAAGATCAGTATCTACAAAAACTTCTACAAAATCTTCTCCAATGATTTCTCTTGCAGATTTTCGGTCTTTAATATATGGTGAAATAAATGCAGTAAGAACAATAGTGCCAGATTCAGCAAAAAGTTTAGATACCTCGGCTATTCTTCTAATATTTTCTTTTCTATCGGAGGGAGAGAAACCTAAATCTCTATTTAATCCCATTCTTATATTATCACCATCTAATATATAAGTTTTATAGCCTCTACCATTAAGAACCTTATCAAATTCATTTGCAATTGTTGATTTTCCACTACCGGAAAGTCCAGTAAACCAAATTACTTTTCCAGTATGTCCTGTTATTGTCTCTCTCATATCTCTGGATACTGAGAAATTATGTTTATGTAAATTATTCACTGACCCCAAATTTAAATTTATACCATATTCTTTCATGCATGTAATACAAAATCATTTTTGTTATTAATTCTAATCCCCCTATTGATAAACCAACTGTTGGATTTCCAGTTATAAGCCAACCTAATAAAATTGTATCAATAGTTCCAACTAGTCTCCATGTTATTGTTTTTAATAAGTGTCTTTTTCTTGCTACTTTTTTCATTTATTTACTATTTAAAATCATCTAATGTAATTCGGCTTCCCTTAATCATTGAATATTTGAATTTTTTTCCAATAATTTTCGGATAATATTTAGGATGAAGACTAAAGCCAGGTCTTATTGACCTAACATTATTAAAATCAACCAAATCTCCCCTATTTACGTCTTTAACAACATATAAAGATCTAGAAAATTGTCTTCCTTTAATTTGCTTTTCAGTTAAATCATAACTTATAACCCCTATAGATTTTTCGGCTTCTCTAACTTTATCTACCATTATTTTGAACTCTTTTTCATCCATAGAAAAAGTTGAATCAGGGCCTCCAATAGATCTGTCTAAAATAAAGTGCTTTTCAATTACTTTACACCCAAATCCAATTGACATAATAGGGACAGTAGATCCCATTGTATGATCTGATAATCCTGAAAAAACATTAAATTTTTCAGAAAATTCTTTTATCATACATAAGTTAGCCTCCTCTATTGGAGCTGGGTAACTTGAAGTACATTTTAATAATATAACTTGTTCATTTCCCTTATTCTTAATACTATCTACGGCAAGTTTAATATCATTAAAATTTGCTATTCCAGTTGACAAAATAATAGGTTTCCCCTTGCTTGCTACATACTCAATTAAAGGAATGTCGGTAATTTCAAATGATGCAATCTTATAGGCAGGAACATTTAGTTTTTCAAGAAAATCTACTGCAGTTTTATCGAATGGTGAGGAAAAACAAATTAGACCTTCTTCCTTTGCAACTTGAAATAATTTCTCATGCCATTCCCAAGGAGTAAATGCTTCCCTATACAGGGAATAGTAATTTTTGCCATTCCATATAGTTCCTTTTATAATAAAATCGCTTTTATCTGAGTCAATAGTGAGAGTGTCAGGTGTGTATGTTTGTAATTTAATTGCATCTGCTCCAGACCTTTTAGCTGCTCTTATTGTTTCTATGGCAATTTCAATGTCCTGGTTATGATTTGCTGAGAGCTCAGCTATTATAAATACATTACTTTTTTGTGATATTTCAAATGTGTCAATTTTAATTTTCATTACAAAATTTATTAATTAAAAGGGTGGTAACTTTTGTATCCCAGCCGTTTTTCTTTAACAAAAACTCATATTTTAACATGTCTTTTTTCTGATGGAAACTACCTGATTCTTTTTGAGGGAAACTTGAAATTCTTTTTCTTTTTATTAAATCCCAATTTTCGAAAAATAAAGACTGTATCTCACTTTGAAGAATATTGTATGTTGATGACAAAGTTTGTTCCTCAATATTATCAAATACAATTTCCTTTTGAACAATAATATTGCCTGTATCTATCCCTTCATTTATTTTATGAATTGTTACTCCTTTTTTTGTGTTATCCATAAAACTCCAAAAATTTGGATCTGAACCTCTGTTGTATGGTAGATATGAAATATGAAGATTTATTGCGCATTCACCAAATAATTTTAATATTTTTTTTTTTAATATATATCTGTAACCATAGCTCACAAGGAAATTAAATTTATTTTTTTTAACAAAATCTTCAGAAATTGGTTCACTAGCAAAAATAATATCTTCCCCTATTTTTTTTAGCCACAAGTACACTGGAGATTTAGAATTTCCTAAAAAAAGTATCTTTAAGTTTTTCATAATGATGGGTATATTTTTCCATTGTAAAAAGGATGATGTTTTTTTAACCTGTTTAGTATCTCATTGTTATTTCCAGACTGCACTCCATAAAAAGTTTTTTTAAATGATTTTAGTGATTTTTTTTCTTCACGAACCATATCCTTTTTATTAAAAATTTTAACTCCATGAACTTTAATATTATATTTTTCACCATATATAAATCTAAATATTTCTATTGTTCTTGGTTCATGATAGTCACTAGTAACAACTAAAATATTTTTAAAATTATTTTTTTCAACATGATTTATTTTGGAAAAAAAAGCATCTCCAACTGTATCTCTAGAATTTATTTCTGGATAAATACTTTCAGAGGGAATACCATAATTAATTGCATATTGCATCATTATTTCACCGATACATTGATTACAGTCTTTTCGATAATTCCAGCCTGGCGTAATTAAAACAATAGGGCGATTGAGTAAAAATAATTCACATGCATAATCTATTCTCAATGATGATTCTTCATTAAGTTCGGCTGATTTTGACATTTCATGCGCTAAAACAATTATGCAGTCAAATCTCATTTAATTTAATCTTTGAAATCCAGAATGACATACAGGTCCTTCTAATAAATTATCTATTTTTTCAATATTTCTTTCACATTTTGAAATCATATAATATACATTATCAAGAGCATCAAAATATGAATTTATAATTTTATCTGTATGAGATATACAAGCATAAAAGTTGGTACTAGCTAAAAAACCTTTTTTTAACATTTCCTGAGTTATAAAGGTTTTATACTTTAAAGAATCTTTGCTTTCAAAACTGTAGGTGCTAATAGCTGGTAGACCTGAAACATTTATTTTTAATTTATATTTTTTAGCTAAATCAATCCATAAATTTCTAACTTTATTACCTATTTCTGTAATTTTTTCCCACGATCGAATTTTTTTCATTTCATCTAAAGTTGCTAGCGCAGCGGTTGGTCCAATTCTTTCTGTCCAAAAAGTACTACTTATAAAAGAATCTTGAGCAACCTCCATTACTTCTTTTTTGCCCACGACTGCTGTAAGCGCATATCCATTTCCAATGGTTTTTCCAAACATTGCTAAATCTGGATTAACATTATATTTTAAATATATTCCTCCGTAAGTTTCTCTAAAAGCAGATGTACATTCATCAAAAATTAAAACAATATTCCTTTTATTAGCTAATTCTCTGACTTTCTTTAAAAAATTATTTTTTGGTTCAAAATTTCTAATTACCTCCATCATTATAACACCTATATTTTCTTTTTCAACTATAGAAAATAAACTATCATAATCATTATATTCAAAAGGAAAAACAGTATTTTTTAAAGATTTTGGAACTCCTAAAGTACTTAATCCTGAAAGCAAATGACTTGACAGATCATTACCATTATTTAAATTTGAACCAAGATACCAATCATGCCAACCATGGTATCCACATATTGCAACATTATCTCTTCCAGAAGCTGCTCTTGCTATTCTAATGGCGATAGAATTAGCCTCACCACCTGTCCTTGCAAACCTAACCATTTCTGAAAATGGATTAAGTTCTACTAATTTTTCAGCTAATTTGACCTCTTCAAAACAATTCAATGTGCTCATATTTCCATTCAAAACACTTTTCATAACTTGATTGTCTACAAATTCATTACAATAACCTAGGGTATTAGTTCCAATACCCATTATGCACATATCAAAAAACTTTTTGTTATCTAAGTCCCATATTTCACAACCATTAGCCTTTTTATAATATGATGGCCAATTCTCTGGGAGAAACATCTCGGGTCTTTTAGAAAGCAGCATGGTTCCTCCTGGGATTAATTTTTTTGCTTTATTATATAGCTCTTGACCTTTTCTCATTATTAATCTTCATTAATTGATTTTAACAAACCTTCATTTCTAATTATTTTATTATTAATATAATTTATTTTACTATTCTTAGTGTAAAAATCAGCATAAGATCTCCAATCCAAATCAGTTCCCAATTCGTTAATAATTTTCTTTATTACTTCAAAATCTTCTATCTCGTCTACAGTCAATCTTACAGAATTAAAATTTGATACTGGTTTATAATTTTTAGCCTTAAATAATTTTTTATTAAAATAAGATGAATTATTTCTTATGTATTGTGTTACGTGTTCTCGCTCAGACTTAAGTTTTGCATTAAACCAAGATTTTTCTAAAGCACTAAATTTAAAAACCTCAATATCTTGACCATCAGGGTAAAGCTCTTTTAAATTATTTGATATATAATCAAATTCCAATCTTTGGGATTCTTCAATTAAATAATCAATTAATTCTGGATCAATCAATGGACAATCTGAAGTTAATCTTACAATATAATCTGGATTGTAATCCTTGGCTGCAAAATAAAATCTGTCTAAAACGTCATGCTCACTACCTCTAAAAATTTCAACATCTAATTTACTTGCAATTTCAGCTATTTTAATATCATCCGAATTCGTTGTTGTTGCTACAATAATCTTATTAGCTTTTCTACATTTTAAAATTCTTTTTAAATGAATTTCTAAAAGTGTTTCCCCATTAATTTCTTTTAAAACCTTATTAGGAAATCTTCTTGCATTACAACGTGCTTGAGTTATAATTATTGTTTTCATAAATTCCAATTTGTTGGATTTAACAAAGATGAATTCTCAATATCAATTTTATCAATTTTATCAAAAATTACATTAGTTTTTTTATTTATACTTTTTAAATTAATTTTTAAGTGATTTAGTGAATCAACTCCAATTAATATTTTGTCTATATATGACTTACTTAACACATATTGGAGTGCGAGATCTTGCATCTCCAAATTATATTTTAAACAAAGTTTCTTTAAATATTTAAGATCATTTTTAATTATTTTAAATCTTTCATGTAATGAGTTTTGACTTTGAAAAAAAAGACCTTGCAAAAACACAGATCTAGCATGAATTTCAATTCCACTATCTTTTGCTTTTACTAAATTACTACCTCTTTTTGTTTCATTATCCAAAAGATTGAATGGCAGTTGGACAACATTAAATTTATAGGAATTTTTAAGAATTTCATCTAGTTGATAATTATGATAAATTGAAATTCCTATGTTTTTAATTAATCCACGGCTTCTTAATAACTTAAGATGATCTAAAGTTTTTAAATTTTTTTTAAAATCAGTAAAACTATGGAACATATATGTATCTAAAGAATCCACATTTAATTCTTTACAAGTTTTTTCTATATAACTAATAAATTCTTGACTTGATTTAAGATCTAAATTCTTAAACTTTGTAATTATATTAAACTTGGTTGACTTATTTTTTTTGTGAAATTGACCAATTAATTTATGTGCATTTCCATAAGCCTCTGCTGAATCAATGTATCTTATTCCATTAGAAAAAGCATGCTCTAATATCTCAAAAACGTTACTTTTATTAAGACCTGATGTAAAATTATTTATTCCATATTTTAAACCAAATTGAGCACTTCCTAAAATAATATTATTTACAATCATTTGTATAACTATTAATATTATCAATAATATAATTTTGTTCTTTGTTAGATAATGTTGGGTACATTGGTAATGAGATACAATTTGAATAATATTTTTCAGATTCGGGATAATCACCTGTTTTATGACCTAATTTTTTATAAAAGGGCATCAAATGACATGGAAAATAATGTATTTGAGTAAAAATTTTCTTGCTTCTAAGGAAATTATACAAACCATATCTATCTTTTACTTGAATGACATACAAATGGTAAGCATGGCCTTCAAAATAATTAGATTGATTAATAATAAAATCATTATTCTTGAATGAATTAAAATATTTTTTTGCGATTCTTCTTCTTAATAATAAACTTTTATTAGCTCTTTTAAGTTGACTAATTCCTAGGGCTGCTTGAAAATCTGTAAGCCTGTAATTATATCCTAAAGTTTGCATTTCCATATACCATTTAGGATAAGAATTTATTTTCAAATTAGAGCCTAAAGATTCATCAGTTTTATTTATAAAATCATTATCATTTTTAGTAATTCCATGAGATCTTAATAATTTTAATTTTTTATAAAGTTTTTTATTGTTTGTGGTAATCATTCCTCCCTCACCTGTAGCTATATGTTTTACCGGATGGAATGAAAAAATACTAAGATCAGCAAAATTACCATTTCCAGAATTTTGTTTTTTTCCAGATGAATCAATAAAATATCCACCAGGTGAATGACAAGCATCTTCAATAATCCAAAGACCATAATTATCAGCTATATTCCTAAGTTTTTCTAAGTCATTTACTAAACCTGAAAAGTTTACAATAACTATTCCTTTATAAAAGCCTTTATTTTTGTTTCTTAAAATTTTTTCTAATTCATTTAGATCCATTAAATAACTTTTTTTATCAATATCACAAAAAGTTACATTCCCCCCACAATATTTTATACAATTTGCTGATGCAACAAATGTTATTGGACTTGTAATTACATTTTCATCTGTTTTTAAGCCTAGTGATAAAGCACATAAATGTAATGCAGCGGTACCATTAGAAACAGCTACAGCATATTTTGCACCAACGTATTTAGCAAAATCTTTTTCAAATTCAGGGATAATTGGGCCCTGGGTCAAGTAGTCCGATTTTAATACTTTGATTACAGAATTAATATCATCAATATTGATATCCTGCTTACCGTAATTTATCGGTTTCATAATTATATTTCAAAATTCTCATCAACATGTTTTTTTATCAACTCTCTCAAACCTTGAACAGTTTCCCATTGACTATTAGTTCCTGAATTATAACTAAATCCTTCTTTAATTTTTTTTGCTTTAAAAAAGTCGATATACTCATCCAATTTCCAACTTGTTTTATTAGGAATAATAGCATAATAATTATCTAAATCTAGTGTATTAATTGAATCTGATGAACTTATCATTTCCTCATGTAATTTCTCTCCAGGTCTAATTCCAACTATTGGTTTTTTACAATCTGGTCCTATTGCATCAGCAACATCTGTAATTCTGTAGGACGGTATTTTAGGAACAAAAATTTCTCCACCCCAAGCATTATTTAGTGCAAATAAAACCATTTTTACTCCGTCCTCAAGAGAAATATTAAATCGTGTCATGTTAGGATCTGTTATAGGTAATGTATTATCAATTTTTTTTCTTTTTAAAAAGAAAGGTATCACAGAACCATTTGAACCCATAACATTACCATATCTTACAACTGAAAATCTTACAGGATTCTTACCTTTTATATTATTGGCCGCAACAAATAACTTATCCGATGTAAGCTTAGTAGCGCCATACAAATTAATCGGAGCACATGCTTTGTCTGTAGAAAGTGCAACAACCCTTTCGACATTACATTTTAAGCAAGCAGAAACAACATTTTGAGCTCCACCTATGTTAGTCTTAATACATTCATCAGGATTATACTCTGCAATTGGAACATGTTTCATAGCAGCAGCATGAATAACACAATCTACACCATCAAGTGCTCTTACAAGTCGATTTTCGTCTCTAACATCGCCAATAAAAAACCTGATAAATGGAAATTTTTTTTCAGGATATTCATTAGACATTTGAAATTGTTTTTGCTCATCTCTTGAGAAGACTATAAGTTTTTTAAGTTTATAGTTTGGTTTTATTAATTCCTTGCATAATGCCTTACCTAAAGATCCAGTTCCCCCGGTGATTAAAATTGATTTATTATTTAAGTTAAAATCTTGTTTCATAATTTATAAATTATAATCTTCCATCAACGATTGATCGTTCTAAAAATGATTTTGAATCAAAAACTATTGTTTTATCTGATTTTTTTAATTTAACAAAGTCTAAATCTAGAAAATCATTGTGCGCAACAGCTAAAATAATGGCATCATAAGTTGATAGATTCTCATTTAAGTTTAATCCAAATACCATTTTAACCTCATTTTTATTAGCATAATTATCATATATATCAACATCAATTTCAAATTGTTTTAATTCATTATATATATCAATAACTTTCGAATTTCTTATATCTGGGCAATTTTCTTTAAATGTAATTCCTAAAATTAATGCTTTAGAATTTTTGATTTCAATATCTTTTGATATCATCATTTTTACAACTTTATTAGCAATAAATTTACCCATATTATCATTGACTCTTCTTCCGCTCAAAATAACTTGTGGAGAATATCCAAGAGTTTCAGCCTTGTGAGCAAGATAATATGGATCAACACCAATACAATGACCTCCAACTAAGCCAGGTTTATATTTTAAAAAATTCCATTTAGTAGCTGCTGCCTCCAAAACATCATTTGTGTCAATTCCAATTTTATCAAAAATTATTGAAAGTTCATTTACATATGAAATGTTAATATCTCTTTGTGCATTTTCAATAGCTTTACTTGCTTCGGCTACTTTTATTGATGGTGCAAGATAAGTCCCAGCCTCAATAATACTTTTATACAAATTATCAACTTTTTTGGCTGTTTTAATATTTGATCCAGATGTTACTTTTACTATTTTTGTGAGTGTATTTACTTTGTCACCAGGGTTTATTCTCTCAGGAGAGTAACCACAATAAAAGTCCTTATTAAATTTAAGATTACTATTTAATTCAAGAACTGGTACACAATCTTCCTCTGTACATCCTGGGTAAACAGTACTTTCAAAAATTACTATATCCTCTTTTTTTAATATTTTACCAACTTGAGAACAAGCAGTTAATAGTGGAGACAAATCTGGTTTTTTATACTTATCTACAGGTGTGGGCACTGTTATTATATAAATATTACATTCAGAAATATCGCTAATATGATTTGTAAAAACTACTTTTCTATTTTGTGAAAGTTGACTTTTACTAACTTCTAATGTTATATCTACTCCTTCATTGATTTGTAAAACACGTTCTTTATTAATATCAAAACCATAGGTCTTGTATTTGTTTCCAAACTCTAAGGCTAGCGGTAAGCCTACATAACCAAGTCCAACTATAGCAATTTTATCCTTGATCATCTAAAAAATTAATATCTGTAGTATTCAGGTTTATAGGGCCCTTCAACTTTAACACCAATGTATTTTGCTTGGTCTTTAGATAAAGTTTCAAGCTCCACACCTAACTTTTCTAAGTGTAATAAAGCTACTTTTTCATCCAGATGCTTAGGGAGCATGTATACTTTATTTTGATAATCTTTATAATTATTCCATAATTCAATCTGAGCTAAAGTCTGGTTAGTAAATGAATTACTCATCACAAAACTTGGATGTCCCGTTGCACAGCCTAAATTAACTAATCTACCCTCTGCTAAAATAATAATTTGTTTATCATCGATTTCATATAGATCAACTTGAGGTTTAATTTCAATTTTAGTATGACCATAATTTTTATTTAACCAAGCCATATCAATTTCATTATCAAAATGACCAATGTTACATACTATGGTTTTGTCCTTCATTGCTCGAAAGTGTTCTTCCCTTAAAATATCTTTATTTCCTGTTGCAGTAACAATGATATCGGCATTTCCAATTACAGTTTTCATTCTTTTTACCTCAAAACCATCCATTGACGCTTGAAGTGCACAGATTGGATCTATTTCAACAACTGTAACAATAGCACCTGCACCACTGAATGATGAAACAGTTCCTTTTCCTACATCACCATAACCAGCGACTATAACTCTTTTTCCAGCCATCATGATGTCAGTAGCTCTTCTAACTGCATCAACTGCACTTTCTTGACAACCATATTTATTATCAAATTTAGATTTAGTAACAGAATCATTAACATTAATAGCAGGTAAGGGAAGAGTACCTTTTTTTACTCTTTCATATAATCTATGAACACCTGTTGTAGTTTCTTCAGAGAGACCCTTAATTTCATTAACTAAATTAGGATATTTATCTAAAACTAAATTAGTTAAGTCCCCTCCATCATCAAGAATCAAATTTAAAGGTTTTCTATCTTCACCAAAAAATAATGTTTGTTCAATACACCAATCGAATTCTTCTTCGTTCATACCTTTCCATGCATAAACAGGAATCCCAGCAGCTGCTATTGCAGCTGCAGCATGATCTTGAGTTGAAAAAATGTTACATGAACTCCAAGTTACTTCAGCGCCTAAATCAACTAATGTTTCAATTAAAACCGCAGTTTGAATAGTCATATGGAGACATCCAGCAATTCTAGCGCCCTTAAGAGGTTTTTTATTTTTATATTCTTTTCTCAAAGACATCAAACCTGGCATCTCAGCTTCAGCTAAATTAATTTCTTTTCTACCCCAATCTGCTAATGTTATATCTTTTACTTTAAATGGTATATACTTTTTATTCATATTATTAAATCTTAAAAATTTCTTTAATTTTATTTACATAATCCAATTTTTCCCAAGTATAAAGCTCTACCTCTTTTTTAATCTTGATCCCATTTTTATCAGAAAAATACTTAGTTACATATTTTGGTTCTTTACCCATATGTCCATAAGATGCTGTTTCAAAATAAATTGGCTCCCTTAACTTGAGTCTTTCTTCAATAAAGAAAGGTCTCATGTCAAAAATTTTCTGTACTCTATTAGCTATTTCAGAGTCAGAAAGATTAACTTTTGATCTGCCATAGGTATCGATGAATATACCCATTGGCTCAGCTACTCCAATCGCGTATCCAACTTGTACAAGACATTCATCAGTAACTCCAGATGCAACTAAATTTTTTGCAATATGTCTTGTGGCGTATGCTGCACTTCTATCAACTTTACTTGGATCTTTTCCTGAAAAAGCACCTCCCCCATGAGCACCTTTTCCACCGTAGGTATCAACAATAATTTTTCTTCCAGTTAAACCAGTATCTCCATGGGGTCCACCGATAACAAATTTTCCAGTTGGATTTATGTGATATTTGATTTCATTATTAAAAAGATATTTATATTCAGGATATTTAATAATTATTCTAGGTATTAAAATATTAATTATATCAGATTTTATCTTGGAAAGCATTTTATCTTCTTTATCAAAATCATCATGTTGAGTTGAAATTACTATTGCAATAATTTTTTTTGGAGTATTATCATGACCATATTCCAATGTTACTTGTGATTTTGAATCAGGTCTTAAATAATTAACCTCATTATTTTCCCTTCTGAGAACAGCTAACTCCTCTAGTATTTTGTGAGACAAATCTAGTGCCAAAGGCATATAACTTTTTGTCTCATTGCAAGCATATCCAAACATTATTCCCTGATCACCAGCGCCTTGATCCTGGAGGTTGATTTTCTCAACACCTTGATTAATATCGGCTGACTGCTCATGCAAATGAGAATTGATTTTACATGAATTGTAATCAAATAAATATTCCGGTTTAGTGTAGCCAACTTTTTTAATTACATCTCTTGCTATTTTTATCTCATCCAACTTAGATTTAGATTTAATTTCCCCTGCAAGTACAACGAGATTCGTAGTAACTAAAGTTTCACATGCAACTTTTGAATTTTTATCAAAAGCTAAGTAATTATCAATGATAGCATCACTAATTTGATCACATAATTTATCTGGATGACCCTCACTGACAGACTCTGAAGTAAATATATAACTCATAAAAAATTAATTAATTGCTCGTCCTTTCATTTTTTCCCAATCACGATTTTTCCTAATCTCGTCATTAGTTTTTAAAACAGATTTTAAAATATTATTTTTTGCTCCTAGCTTATCACTTAGATTTATTAATGCATTTAAATCCTTTGGTAAACAATGTCCTCCAAATCCAAAATCTCCATCATGGCCTGGTACGTTTAAATGAGAGTTCCCTATTCTTTTGTCATAAATTGAATACTCTATGACTTTATCAAAATCTAAATTTAATTTTGAACATATGTCATATATTTCATTAGCAAAAGAGACTTTTGTTGCTAAAAAACTATTAGTAAAATATTTTATCATTTCTGCATGCATTGAGCCTGTTTTTATAATATTTGACTGAGGAAATACTTTTGAGAAAATATTTTTTACTATAGTTGTCGCAGGTCGAGGACCGCCTAAAACTATTCTGTTTTGATTTTCATAGTCACTAACAGCATTTCGTTCAGTTAAAAATTCAGGATTAAATACTATTTGAATTTTTTTAAATTTTTTATTAAATACTTTGGTAGTTCCTGGTGGTACTGTTGATTTATTTATTATAATACAACTTTTTTTTTCTGCAAATTTTTTAATAACAGATTCGACAATTGAAACATCACAGCTTCCATCTTTATTCATGGGTGTGGGAACACAAACAAAAATTATTTTACATAATTTTTTTATCTCCTCAATTGAGGAGTTACATATATCTTTTTTTAAGTCATAAGTGTATACATTAAAAAAATTTTTCAGTTTACAATAAACTGCATTTCCAACAAATCCCTGTCCTATAATACCTAAATTCATAGCTTCGCTAAATGACTCACAAATTTGAGTGCAATAATAACTAAAAATACTTTAAATCAGCGAAAAACAATCTATCTCTCAAAAATAACTAATCCAGGCTGCGTTGTCCCTGTGGTTGAAATCATAAAATTTATCTTTCTACTTATCTCTTTTTCGATTTTAGGTTGTATTTCATCGAGATATATTCTATTAATTTTGGTGCCAATAATTAATACCTCAATTACACCACTATCTATTCCTCTTGAATAATCACCCAATAAAATAATTTTTTCAATTTCCCCTATGTTATTTATGATTCTTTTTAAAATATCTTCAATTCCAAGATGTTTATGAACTATAGATTGCAGCGTATCAAACAATGGGTGATTAACATTAGCAGAATACACTACCTTATTTTTAATATCTTTTTTTATTAAATAACCTGCCTCAGTTAAATTATTTAATTCTTTTCTGACTGAGTTTGTTGATTCTCCAAACTCATTAGCTAAAGAATTTAAATATCCCTTGTTAGTAATATTAACAAAGAATTTGATTAATAAGTTGAGTCTTGTTTTTGATCTAATAATTGTTTCAAGCATAACTTTAAGTAACAAAAGTACTTAAATTATTGTCAACTAAACGTTAATTTTGGAATAAAATGAATAAAACCATTTTAATTTCAGGTGTTGCAGGTTTTATTGGTTCACATCTTTGCGATTATTATTTGAATAAAAATTACAGAGTTGTAGGAATTGACAATTTTCTAACTGGATCACTAAAAAATATCAAACAAAATTTACATAATGATAATTTTACCTTCATCGAGCATGATATATGCAAAAAAATTCAGATTGATGAAAAAATTGACTATGTTTTGCATTTTGCTTCGCCTGCCAGTCCTGTAGACTATTTAAAATTTCCAATCAAAACTCTAAGGATTGGATCAATTGGAACCGAAAACATGTTAGATCTTGCATTTTTAAAAAAAGCTAGAATTTTAGTAGCTTCCACATCTGAAGTATACGGTGATCCTTTGGTCCACCCTCAGCCAGAAAAATATTTTGGAAATGTAAACCCAATTGGTCCAAGAGGAGTATATGATGAGGCAAAAAGATATTTAGAAGCTTTGACTGTAGCTTATCATAATAAAAAAAAATTAGATACCAGAATAGTTCGAATATTTAATACTTTTGGTCCAAGAATGAGAATAAATGATGGCAGAGCAATTCCTAATTTTATTAATCAGGCACTGAATAAACAAAGTTTAACGGTGTATGGTGATGGGTCTCAAACAAGATCATTCTGCTACATTGATGATACCGTTGATGGAATTGCAAAACTACTTTCTAGTGATTTTTATTCACCAGTAAATATTGGCAATCCAGTAGAGTACTCAATATATGATCTTGCCTCTACAATAATGAAATTAATTCCAAACAATAATAAAATAATTTATAAAAAATTGCCAGAAAATGATCCAAGAGTTAGAAGGCCTGATATTGGTCTTGCAACGAAAATATTAAACTGGAGTCCTAAAACAGATCTAAAAACAGGTTTAGTAAATACAATTAATTATTACAAGAATTTATAATTTAGAGATATGATAAGAAAATTTGTTGCGTTTTTTATACTGATTATCATTAATTCATGCTCATATCCTGAAATGTCAAGAAACGAACTAATATATGAGAATGACTTTGAAAATAAGAATTTAACAAGCATTGATGGAGGAGGACTTTCACAATTTAATAATTCAACAGTTTTAGGAGATTATAATAACGATGGCTTCACTATACATTTAGAAAATGTAGGTGATCATGAATATGTTTTTATTTCATTTGATTTATATATACATGGAACATGGGATGGTAACTTTAATGGTTTCTCAACAAATGATAAAGCAGACAAATGGATTCTTGAATTTAATCCTGAGATGGATTTATTTAAAAACCCAAATTCTGATAAATTTATAACGACGTTTTCGAACAGTTCATGTTGGCCTAACTACTGTTTAAGACAATCATATCCTGAGACATATCCACATGAAAACAACCCTAAAAAAGGTGCTTTTGAAGTTAATTTAGCAGAAAAATGTTCAGATAATTTTTTTGGTGGTCCAACATCATTGTATAAAATTGAAAAAAGTTTTAAAAGTAATGACGGGGATATTGTTATTAGATTTTATGATGAATTATATCAACCTAATGCAATTGACAAAGATGGTGTTCCACAAGAAAAGTGTGATGAAAGTTGGTCATTGGATAATTTAAAAATTAGAGTAATAGACTATAAGTGATTAAAATAAATCTTTTAATATCATTAATTTTTTTTGTTAGTATTTCTAATTCACAGACAATAAGCCCAAATGAAAACCATATAATTGATTATCTGCGTTTTTCACAACTTAAAGGAACTTTTAAATCGGAAGTTTCTTTCTCACTTAGACCTTTAAATTTAGGTATAGGTGGTATTGAGATTGATTCTTCAGTAATTAATATAAGAAAATACTCAAAGACAATTTTGTCTAATGGAAAAAGGTTGAGTTTGAAAATATTACCTATTAACTATAATGCAGAATTTAGTTCACATCACCCATATAACAGGAACAATGGTAGCTTGATTCCAAATAGAGGATACCAGCATACAATTAGTCCTGGATTTTTTTCTAGGATTGGTCCTTTATCAATTCAATTAAAGCCTGAATTTTTATATGCTCAGAATCTAGATTATGATGGATTTTGGGATGGCCACTATCCAATAATTTGGGCTGAAAGATATGAAGATTGGAACCATATTGACACACCAGAGCGGTTTGGAGATAGTGAATATAAAAAATTATTGTGGGGCCAGTCAAATATTAGGTTAAATTATAAAAAGTTAAGTTTAGGATTATCTACAGAGAATATATGGTGGGGGCCTTCAATCAGAAATAGTATAATGATGAGTAACCACGCAAGGGGCTTTAAACACATAACATTCAATACTTTAAGTCCAATAAATAGTGCTATTGGTAGTTTTGAATGGCAATTTGTAACAGGGAAATTAGAAAGTTCAGGATTTAATCCTCCACAAACTGATAGAACATACGCTGGAACATTACTTTTCAAGGAAAAATTAAATCAAGAAGGCCTTGAGGATTGGAGATATTTTCAGGGTTTTTCATTTACTTACTCACCAAAATGGATAGATGGATTTTCAGTAGGATTTATACGCTGGGTACAAATGTACAGTGCATTAGTAAAAGGAAATTATTGGTGGATGGTAGGTAACCCTACCTATTTTCCTGTTTTTGCTAATTTATTTAGAAAAAATGATAAATCGGTTGATTATGAATATCAGACTGATCAAGCTGCTGGAATATTCATGAGGTGGTTATGGAAAAGCGCAAAAGCTGAAATATATGCAGAGTTTCACAGAAATGATGCTCCTCAAAATTTTAGAGATTTAATTTTAGATAGTGATCATTCAAGAGCAATCACAATAGGATTACAGAAGATATTTAAATCTAGAAACAATTTTGATTATTTATTTTCATGGGAATGGACCCAACTGGAACAAACCTCAGGTCGTCTATTGAGAAATGCTGGGTCATGGTATCATCATATATATGTGTATCATGGTTATACTAATAAAGGTGAAGTTATTGGGGCTGGTATAGGACCAGGTAGTAATTCCAATTATTTTTCATTCTCAGCAATCAATGAAAAAACAAAATATGGATTAGCTTTTGAGATAATTGATCATGATAATGATTTTTATACTGAGGCCTTTATGGCTGCAGATGACTTCAGAAGATATTGGAAAGACTTGAATTTAATTTTAAATTATAATAAAAAATTTAAAAACTTTTGGCTAAGTAGTAATTTAATCTACAGTAGATCTCTAAACTATCAATGGGAGCTTGATGATTTTGTTGAACCTTATTATCACGCTGGCAGAGATGTAAATAACTTTCACTTAAATATTAAGCTTTCATATTTTCTTAACTTTTAGTTTTAAAAATAATTCTAAGTACTTAGTAACAATATAATCCCATTCATATTTTTCTCCTATGTAATAACCTTTATTTTTATTAACATAATATTGCTTGTTATTTTCAAAAAAAATTATTGATTTCATTAATGAATTTATATTTTTTTTAAAAAAAATAATTTCTTTACGTTCTGTCATTTCTCTATTAAAAATAGTATCTAAAGCTATAATTTCGCAATTTAAATCTAGTGCATTAACCATTGTTGGATTTGTTCCGCCAAACTCGTGTCCGTGAACATAGCAATAACAATTTCTGTAGAGCTGAGACAACTTATATTGAGATTTAATATATCCTGTAAAAATTACATTTTTATCTGCCATTTTTTTTACCTGATTTGCATAATTGTCATTATATGGAACATCACCAACTATAACAATTTTTTTTGATGATTTGGACTTTAAAAAACCTTCTATGATGAGCTTAGAATTATTGTCTGGAACTAATCTTCCAATAATTAAATAGAAATCATTAGTTTTTAAATTTAATTCGTCTAGAAAATCCTTAGATTCAGTTTTAACAATAGTTGATCCATAAGCTATAGTTTTTGATTTTCTATTAAATTTTTTTTCATAGATCATAGACATATGATCCGAATCTGAAATTATTTCATCATATAAAACAGTTGCTAATTTTGATGAAAATTTAAAATAAATAGAGCCTAAACCTTTCCATTTTGGTCTCAACCATTCTAATCCATCAACATTAATACAAGTTCTTTTCCCGAAAATTTTTGTCAAAATTCCAAATGGTCCGTTTGCTGAATTAACTACAAAAACAACATCAATATTTGAAAAGCATACGTGTATGAAAGAAAAAAATGAATTTACAATTTGGGATAAAAACTTAGTTTCAATTGAGGGCGTATATATAAGTTCAATTCCATTCAAATATTTTGGTTTTTTCTCAAATAATGAACTATGGCAATACACTCTTACATCAACTCCTTTATCAATTAATCTTTCCGAGAGTTCTTTAACTAAAGTCTCATATCCTGAATAAACATATGGATATCCTCTTGAACCAATAATTGCAATTTTGAGTTTTTTATTCAATCGTATTCAAAATTTTTCTTCTAAATTTTTCTAAAGAAAAATTACTACAAACATATGTAAAAGCTTTTTCAACATTTTCTTTTTGAAGTTTTTTATTATTAATATAATTTAAAATTTTTTGGACAGATTGATTTGTAAATTCATTTTTGAGAATCAATCCGTTTTCTCCATTATTTAATATTTCATAAGCTCCTCCCAAATTATTTGAGATTATGGGCACTTTACTTTCAATTGCCTCAAAAATAACTGTTGGTAGTGGATCTGGAGAAATTGGTGTATGAATTAAAAAATTAGAATTTTCTAAAATTGATTTAACATCATTTCTAAATCCCATAAATTTTATTTTATCCAATAAACCTCTTTTTCTTATTTCTAATTTTAATTTATCAAAATACTTTTGATATTGAGGTAATGTATCTCCAACTATTTGTAGATAAATATTATCATTTTTTTTACAAATGTGATCAAATAATTCGATTAACAAAGCATGACCTTTGTATGGTATTATTCTTGAAACACATGTAAAAACTATTATATCATTTCTAATAATTTTGGGTTTATTTTTTTTAAAATTAAAGCCATTATAAATAATTTTTAGTTTATTATTTTCTACTCCTCTTTTATTCCAAAAATCATAAACTGATTTTGAAACACATATAATTTCTCTAGAAAAATTATTTAAAAAAAGTGTGATAAATTTTGAATATACAAGATTACTATTAGGTATTTCATGAATATGATAAATTGAGGGTATCCCAACTAATTTTGCAGCGACTGATGGGCTAATTAATGTCGAGGTATTATTATAAACTAAATCAATTTTATTCTTTTTCAAAATTTTTCTAATATAAATAGATGATTTTATTATATAATAAAGACGATTTATTAAGCCTAAAACAGTAAAGTATTTTTTTCTGAAAACACCCAGATTAATAATTTGAAGATTAGTTTTTTTTATTGTTTTATTATTATTCAAAGGGCCATTATTTGGTAATATCAAGTATATATCGAATCCATTTTCAATGAAAATATTTATAATTGAAATTAAAACTTTACTAGCACCATAGTTATCATTTGAGCTATGAGTTATTAATATTTTTTTAATAGAGTTTTTCAAATCCTTTAATAAAGTTATTTTGATTAAATAAGTTAGCTCTTTTATTTCCTTTTGAAATAAGTGTTTCAATAATTGTTTTATTTTCTGAAATTAACTTCAACTTATTATATAAGTCATATTCGTCTTGCTTATTAAAATAAATTACGGAGTCACACCCTATCTCTTTAAATATTTCAATATCAGAACATATAACTGGAACTTGAGCTTTCATTGCCTCTATTAATGGAATTCCAAATCCTTCATCCAAAGAGGGAAAAACATAACAAAAGGAATTATTATAATAATAAACGGCTTGTTTTTTATTAATGTATCCAGGCATAATTACATATGATAACAGATTGTTTTTTGAAATATATTTTTTGATTGTTTTATAAACCTCTTTATTACCATTAATGTATTTTGACCCAGCCAGAACCAACTTAAGATTTGAGTTAGTGTTATCTTTAAATAATTTAAATGCCTTAACAAGAGTCATTAAATCTTTTCTCTTTTCAAATGTTCCAATATGTAAAATATAAGCCATTGATGTATTTCCATTATCAATTTTACATACCTTTTGAGAACTTTGATATATATAAGTGATTTTTTTATACTTAAATATATTTTTCAAACCATTTTTTGAATATCTGCTAGTAGTTACTATCTCAGCATTTTGAAATATACCAAGCTGTATGAGCCGAATGAAATAATTACGCCACAGCTTTGGATAATTAGTGGGGTATTTCCAAAAAAGGTTGTCATGAATAACTACAATTTTTTTACATGTCGAAAAAATTGGTGCAACATAATCAGGACAAATTAATATATCTGCCGAATTGAAAAATAATTTAAAGGGCAATATTATTTGTTTCCAAACAAGGTAGCGTATTTGAAATACCCACCTTATAAGTCTGTATTTAGAATTAATAAAAAACTGTTTGTTTTTTAACTTTTCTAAATCATGAGAAAAAATGTATTCTACATCCTCCCTTCCAAATTTATTTAATCCCCGAACTAATTCCTCTATATATGTTTTAATACCTGAGAGTGCAGTTTTGTAGTAAAAAACATCAATATAAACTTTTGTTTTTTTCAAATTTGAGTTCTGTATATCTTGATTCAATATATCCAGCAAAAAACCAAGTAGTTAAAGATACAAAAAGGTAAAGTTCTGCATTGGCAGTCAAAAGAGGAAGTAGTAAACCAAACTTCGTACAAGCAACTACATATGAAATGTGTTTTTGATGGTTCTTACTATTTTGAAAAGTTATAATCGCTCTAA
>MDSW01051685.1_pt1 | contig 23942 bp, 23 predicted proteins | sample 811171 | NCBI WGS metagenome assembly MDSW01 (sample SAMN05326641, study PRJNA326480) | marine metagenome | isolation source: seawater | place: Atlantic Ocean: North West | collected 2012 | reverse complement strand
TCAGTTCTACGAGGGCGTCCGACATTCCGAGGACCACGCTACCCGAGTAGCGCAGACGCTCCTCGTCAAGCATCCCAATCATATTCTCCTCATGCGCCTCCTCCTCGTCAGCAATCTCGTGCAAACCGAGTTCGCGATACTCCGCAGCAGCATCCTGCTCGGTCGCCTCCATCATTTTGACAGAGAACGTGAAGCCGAACAACCTAGCCAGCATAATCTGCCTCCTGACCTTGCCCATATCTGCCTTGACCTTCTCCCCGGTCATCCTCTCGATTACGGCCTCGTGCCGCTCCTCCTCTAGGGCGATGCCCTCGAGTATGGATCGATTCACCGGATTGGACTGCATCCTAGCGAGGCGGCGGTATACCTCCGCCTCGGTCGCCTCCATGCGTTGCAGGCTGAGGAGCTTGATTCGAGAGGATTCGTCCATGGGACACGCTGAGAATCCCTTCTCTTGAAGATGACCAATCGCAGCAGCACGCAGCGCAGTCTTACGAACGCTTGATGCGCACTGCATCTCTCGCCAAGACCCATGGCACGCAACGACGTCAAGGTCAGTGTGGCTGTGTCAGACAGAATCCTGTTGCACCTGTGGGAGCAGGACCATCAGGCCGATCACTACCTCGTCACCCATGAGATGACCCGCCCGGGCATAGCAGAGATTTGCGGCCTGCACCCGCCTAACGTCTCCCGCACGATGCGTGAGCTGATGTCTAACGGATGGGTCACCGAGCACACCCGGACCGTGAGGGGGGACAACCGCCGTCAGAAGACTTGGCAACTGACCGACGAGGGCCGCTCCGAGGCGCGGGACCGGATAGAACGACTCCGCTCAACCTCGATCCTCCTGCGCAGCAGCGAGGGCAGGTTGCTTGAGATCCGCGCCGACGAGGCTGCAGCGAGGTTGAAGGCGGGGTTGACGCTGCTGCAGGTTCTGATGCACGCCCAGCACGAGGGTGTGCTGAACTTCGGCGACATACGGTTCGGGGCCATCGTCAGGTCCGAGGACGACGCTCCTCCTCCCGGCTCTCTCTCCCTCCTGGCCGGGGCGCATTCGACCTACCATACACGACCGCCCAAGACCCGGACCGTGCACGGACGCCTACCCGAGAAACTCCGTCTGGATGACTGGTACGCGTCCGCCACCCCAATGTTCGTTCTATCCGGAATCGCGGGGTGCGGCAAGACGACTCTGGCCTCGCACTGGCTAGACGGGGTGCTGGAGGGTGCACCCGACCTAGAGGTGATGTACTACCCGTGCCAGCCTTGGGATTCGCCGTTGGGCATCGCAACGAGCCTACTCCACAAACTCGGCATCGACCCGGACGGGGACGCGTCCGATCCATACGGGATACTCGAATCACTGCCGCTCAAGCCCGGAGCTAGGCTCGATCTAGACCTCTACCGCCGACGCCTGTGTGCGCACATGCTCGACGAGGACGGCCGCTGCGCCACCCCGAGCGGCGAGATGCTGCTGATTCTGGACGATGTCCACAACATCGGCTCCGAGGCCACGCACCTCCTCGGCGCTCTGCTGCAGGTCGCCGAGGCGACCCCGATGCGGCTGCTGTTGGTGTCGCGCACCAAGCTCGCATTCTATGATCGGCGCGACGTTCATACGCGCGGGCGTATAGACGAACTCCCCCTCTCCGGCCTCTCGCTGGAGGAAATCTCGGCTTGGCTCGACTCGCTCGACCTACCAAGTCATGCCCCTGCCGAGGAGATCCATCGGGCAACCGGAGGCCATCCACTGGCAGTCGAACTGCTCGAGCTGTACGGTCAGACCTTGCACGAGGACTGGTTGCGCTTCCTCGATGAGGAAATTCTCGATGTCCTTCCCGAGGACCACAGGGAGACGCTAGCGCTGCTGGCGGTAGCCGAGCGCCCGGTCCGGTGGGCCACACTGGCCCAGGCGGCTGGGATAGACGGCCCACCTCCAGCCGACCTGCTCGAGAGGGGTCTGATGCTCGAGCTCAGCGAGGGCATGTGGCTGCACGAGGCTCTGAGAGCGAGGCTCCTGAGGGAGGTCGGGGCGCCACACGAGGAGCGAGCCCGCAGGTTGCGCGAGGCGTCCGACTAGGTCATGTGACGGTTCAACCAGTCGTCCATTCCCGGCTTCGGCATGGCACCAGTCATCCTGTCGACGGCCTCGCCGTTATGGAAGAGGATTAGATTCGGGATGCCCCTGACACCGTACCTTCCTGGTGAGATCTGGTTAACATCGGTGTTCACCTTCGCGATGGTAATCTCGCGCTCGCCCGCAATCTCCTCGAGCACGGGGGCAATCATCCTGCAAGGTCCGCACCAAGGGGCCCAGAAGTCAACCAGCACCCACTCGTCACTGCTCGTCACCATATCGAAGTCCACATCGCTCGCTTCCACTATTTTCCCCACTGGCTCACCCGTGGGTATGTCGCCGCACCCACATCCTATCAATTTGTGTCTGCGGCATCGTCATTGGCGGACCGAGGGATTGAGAACCCAAGGTCGCTCCCGTCGGCCCGTGGAGATTACGCCAAGCATCCTCACCGCCGATTTCTCAAGGCTCGGCGAGACCCTCGAGGAAGCAGTCGCCGCGGGCATCGAATGGATCCACATGGATGTGATGGACGGCAATTGGGTAATCAATCGCACCATTACCTTCGGACCGGCCCTGATTCGCTCGGTTCGCGACCGTCTCGGCCCTGAAGTCACCATCGATTGCCACCTGATGATCACTAATGCCGCAGAGACATGGAGCCAGTACACCGACGCAGGTGTTGACATGGTAATCGCCCACATCGAGGCCGTCGATGACTTCCAAGGACTGATCGATGACCTGCACGCCTCAGGGGTGCGAGCAGGGTGCGTACTCAACCCCTCCACCCCTGCTGACGAGGTGCTCCCGCTGCTCCCCGACCTCGACCTCGTGCTCGTGATGTCCGTGGTCCCAGGCAAGGGAGGGCAGTCGTTCATGCCGGAGGTGGAGGGCAAGGTCCGCGCCTTCCGAGACGCTATCGACTCTCAGATTGAGACCGGCGGGCGCGTAACCAAGCTGATGATTGACGGGGGCATCAAGTACCACAACGCCGCAATGGTCGCTGAGTGGGGCATCGACATCGCGGTAGTGGGCTCGGGTCTCATCAACGATCGGGGCACGATAGCCGAGAACTTGGCTGCGATTGAGGCTGCACTCGGAAAGTAGCCTGACGACGAGCATTCAAAGCAGCCAGCCCCGAGGAGGCCTCGATGGTCACAGAGCAGTGGATGATTGAAGAGGTGCTCAAGGTCGTTCCCGACGCGAGGGTAGAGGCATCCGACCTACATGGAAGCGGCGATCACTTCCATGTCAGGATAATCTCAGAGAGTTACGAAGGAGTTCGGCCGCTGCAGAGGCAGCGGCCCATCTTGAACCACTTCAAGCCGTTCATCGCGCAGAACACCGTGCATGCGCTTGATCTGAAGTGCATGACTCCGGCTCAGGCGGCAGAGAGCGGCGATACCGCTTTCGACCCGCATGGTGAAGAAGTGGAGTTCTTTGGAGTGCATATCCGCAGGCCGGACAAGGAGTGATGATATGGCAGAATTCAATTGGACACCAGATGAGTTGCAAGAGATAGTAGACAACAACAGACTAGTCCTCTTCATGAAGGGAACGCCCGAACAGCCCCAGTGTGGGTTCTCCAACCGTGCCTCGATGGTGCTGCAGCAGATCGGGGAGCCGTTCGTCAGCGTCAACATCCTATCTGACCACCGAGCGATTCCCTCGGTCTGCGCCTGGTCAGACTTCCCCACCATGCCACAGATTTTCGTCCATGGCGAGCTAATCGGCGGTTCCGACATAGCCCTTGAGATGTACGAGAGTGGCGAGCTACAGCAGATGATTTCAGACGGCGATTCAGAGTAGTGGTCCGCTATGACGTCCGATACGGACCGTCGAACCATGCTGATAGCACTAGCAGGCGCCGTGGCAATCTCATTCTCGCCGGTGTTCTACATCTTCTCCGGTACCAACCCGTCCACCGGGGCGTTCTTCCGGATGCTGTACGCCCTGCCGGCCCTAGCGCTGCTGGCATATCTGGTCCGCAGCTCGGACACACGCTCCTCACGCACGCGTTGGATGGCCTTCGGCGCCGGCCTGATTCTAGCCCCGGACATGCTCTCATACCACAGTTCGATGATATTCATCGGCATAGGCATCGCCACGCTAATCGGCAACTCGCAGGTCATCATTGTCACTCTGGCGTCATGGAAGCTGTTCGGCGAGAAGCCGAACCCCGCCATCCTAATCTCCCTCCCTGTGGTAGTGGTCGGATTGGCGCTGATTTCGGGCATCGCTGACTCAGAGCCATACGGGGAAGACCCCGTCAAAGGTGTGATATTCGGAATGATGGCCGCGTTCTTCTACTCCTCCTTCCTGATTTTGTTTCGCTATTCCAACAGGGAGTTGGCACCTTCATCCTCAGTGCAGTTGGACGCAACCGCGGGGGCCGCTCTCGGGTTGTTAGTGCTTGGTCTGATGCCTCTGAGCGGCTACGCAATCGAGCCACTGGACTTGCAGCCGATATGGCCCGGGCATGGATGGCTGATAGTGCTAGCACTCCTCTGCCAAGTGGCCGGTTGGCTGGCAATCGCCCACGCACTCCCGCGCCTTCCCGCGGCACACGTCTCCTTCGCAGTGCTGCTACAGCCAGTTCTGACACTCGTCTGGGGCTATGTCATACTGGACCAAGACGGCCATTCGCAGAATCAAGTGATGGGAATCTTCCTCGTGCTGTCCGCTATCATCGCAGTGACTCTGTACGGCTCGGCGAGTAGCGCGGAAGCCGACTGATCACTCAGTGGGCTCCGGTGGTACGACCTTGGCCATTTTGACCTCGTACTCGATGTAGGAGATGGTCAGCCTGACCTCTTCTCCGTCCTCGCAGTCGCACACCGTTCCCCACAGGGTGTAGACATCGACAGTGACATCGATTCGCCACTCCCCTGTGCCGATTCCGTCGTACTGCTCCCAGAGGGCGAGAGCCTCCTCCTGCGTACCTTCGAAGCCGGTGATGTTGGGTAGGTCCAAGGTGTACTGGTACCAGATCTTGTCCCACGGCTCGGTCTTGTCGGCATCGCAGTCCTGGCTCATCGCATCGGTGTTCGACAGCGAGTACTGGTTCGACTTGTTGACAGCCGAGTCGTAGACTTCGATTGTGACCTTGTCGCATCCGACTATGCCTCCCGGCTGCTCGTCCTCCTCGCCCCAGTAGCCGCCGACGTAAACACTCGACAGGTTGCGTGGCAGTGGGATGCTGAGGATGACCGTCTCAGTGGCATCATCGTTCACAAAGAAGGTCTGGATGTCGGTCTGGTTCCGCTCCTCGATGGTGAACTCCCACACGCTCACCTCGGGCTCGGCCTCCTTGGCCGGGATGATCATCTCGAGAACGGAAGGACCGGCAACGACCACCGCCACGACCAACATCACCACAGCGACGACCGCTCCGATGGCTACGCGATTACTCACAACGGCTCCGGCCAGCGAAGCCATGAGCTCAGAACGGTCGAAACCATCCTCTTCATCGCCCCAGTCCTCCTCCTCGGCGTCGAGCAGGCGTTCGTACAGCTCCTCCTTGTTCCCACTGTTGGACAGGCCTAGATCCTTGAGCTCGGCCTTGAGCTCGGCCACCGTCCACTCGTCTATGGGTTCCACGCTGCGAGATGGTGGTTACACGAATGGAACTTTTGTCGTCCGGAGAAACCATTGTTTCCCTTTGAATAGCCTCGCAGCAGCCCGATTCAGGTGTACAGGGCGAGAGATAAAAGCGAGGGGATGGGATGCACTCAGCGAGAACCTGTCGTCCCTGTACGCGGGTGCATAATGGCCGGCGATAGATAATCGTTGTGAGAAATTGCCGAAATCTAGTGAAAATCGTCGTATTGCTAGCCTGTTAATGCACAGTTAGCAGCTCCGGCCCACCCTCTGTGACTAATACCGTGTGCTCGAACTGTCCCACATTCCCGCCGTCTGCGTCACGCAAGGCGGCGTAGACCTCGACGAAGCGGATTGAGGTGAGCTTCTTGACAAGTGCATCCCACTTCCTCCGCAACGACTCCTCGTCCTCCTCGGGGAACGGCTTCTCCAACAAGGGGTAGGCCCACCTCTCCGCGAAAGGCAGGGTGCTGTAACGCTCCTCGATGTACCTAGCCATGGTTGCGCCGAGTGGCTTGAGCTTGCCCTTGGCTAGGGCCTTGCGGATCCTGACGTCGCCGGTGACTCTCAGGATGTTCGACGAGTCCACGGGGGGGACGTTCTCCACCATTCCAGAGCCACCGGTCGTGTTGAACGGCTCGATAGCGTAGATTCCGCCTATTTCGGGCGACCCCTTGAAGCCGGGATTGTTGGAGCCGCAAGCGTATGACGGGATCGAGGTCCCGGCGTGTAGGTCCCAACGCTCCAGCTGGTGTCCGCACAGGTTGCGTATCGGCTCGAAACCCGCGTCCTTGGCGACCTGCTCAGCTGCAGCCCCGACCTCGTGCCATGGTGTGCCGGGATGCATCTTCTCTATGGCGGCGTCTCGCGCCTCCTCAGCCGCATGAATCTGCTCGGTGTGATTGCCACCACCGCCGACCTCGACGGTGAGTGCGTTGTCTGCGATGGCTCCCTTGATGTGCACCCCGACGTCGAGTTTGACCAAGTCCCCCTTCTCGAAGACCATCTCGCCATCGAGTCCCTCAGGAGGCCCCAACATGCTGTTGGTCGTGTAGTGCGCGGCCATGTCGTTGACGGAAATCGTGACCGGGAATGCAGGCTTGCCGCCATGCCGCCTGATGAAGCGCTCCGCCGAGTCTATGACCTCGTTCCAGTGCTTGCCAGCGATGATCTCGCCCTTGATCCCATCCAAGGTCCTTCGTGCAACGTGCCCGGCGTCTCGCCAGTGCTTCAGATCCTCCTCGTCAACCATGATCTGACCTCTCGCTCACTGATTACTCCCTCTCTTAGGACCTCGATATCGCTTGACTCGGTTGAATCACAGACCGAATACCACGCTATCAATGTACTGGGACTGCCCCCGGGACAGGTCCCGGATACGTATTCTATCGCCTCACCGTCGCCCGATAGCAGCCGCGCAGCCTCCTCGCAGTCCGTCACCGGCGCCTCCCCGCTCCTGTTGGCGCTGGTCGCTGTCAGCGGCCCGGTGGCCTCGAGCAGGCGTTTGGCACTCGGGTGAGCGACGATTCGGACTGCGACCCTGTCGCTACCGAGTCGAGAGTCAAGAGCCGCGCGGGCCCTGAGAACGACGGTCAGAGAACCATCGGGAAAGCCGGCTAGTAGGTCCCTCACATCATTGGGGACCTCGACCAGCTCCTCGGCTTGGGTCAGGCTGGCGACGCCGATACTGACGGGCATGCTGGAAGACCGTCCTTTCAGTCTGTAGAGTCGATCCAGGCAGGCCGGCTCCGGCAGGCAGCCGAGGGCAGGCTGGGTGGTGGTCGGATAGACGATGCAACCCCCATCGAGGGCGTGGCGGACGGCCTCCTCCATCCCATCACCTACCTGATGTGGCGCCTGCTCGCGGGAGGCAGCGAATCGGCGTGCACGACAATCGAGCCGACCTTCAGATCAACGTTGGACTGATGAGTGTGCCGCTGGGATATTCTAGCCAACTCGTAGGCCCCGAGGTACAGGTTCAGTACCGGCACTAGATAGAGCAGCTTGCGCAGGGCCCGAGCATCCCACATCTGGCTGGTCATTCCCGATCCGTCCTCTGCTACCACCGCGAGGCCCAGCATGCGCTGGCCCAGCGAACGCGAGTACGTCACGCCAGTGAGCCGCCAGTACAACCAGTGGGCCGCTAGGATGACGAATACCTGTGCGAGGGAGTGGTCGAAGTCCACTGAGGACCAGAGAGTCAGGTTCCAGGCGTCGATTACCCTCCCACCGGTTATGACCATCAGAATAGTGGTGACTATCACCACATCAACCGTGAATGACGCCAACCTCCTGACCCCCGAGGCTAGAATCGCTCCATCTGGCACCGACCAGTGGTCGTCTTGCGACGAGACAATCTGCTTGGCCAGCGTCCCACCGCCGACGTTCAGCTGTATGGGCGAGTCATGGTCCGACATAGGCTCCCTCAGGCCATTCCGAGCAAGTGCCAAGCCTCAAGGTTACGACTCCGCACGTAATCCAACCAGGCTGACCAGTTCTCGTCGCAGCGCAGCGTATCCGGGTCTCCGACGACGATCAGACCGCGCTTGGAGCGGGTCAGGGCAACATTGAGTCGGCGTGAGTCCGAGAGGAAGCCGACGTTGCCATCGCTGTTCGAGCGCACGCACGAGAATAGGATGACTTCCTTCTCCCTTCCTTGATATCCGTCAACCGTGTGGACCTCGACCGAATCGTACCTCCCCGGCACGCTATCGCGAATCGCCCTGACCTGTCCGGCGTAGGGCGTGATAATCCCGATGTCCCGTTGCTCAAGCTCACCGCCGTCCATCAACCCCTCGAGCAAGCGAGCCACCCAAGCGGCTTCGGCGGGATTCTCCTTCGAGGTGCCGTCGGGGGACCTAACCTCTCCCCCCTCTATCGGCAGGAAAGCCATCGGGCACTCCCAATCGGGCCACAGCAGCCCGGCAGGGGTTTGCCTATCCGAGGCAGCGACACCATCCTCGAGCCTACCTTCGTAGAACCGCTCGTTAGGGAATTCCGAGATCGCGGGATGCATCCTGTACTGCACGCGCAGGAGATGCGGCTCGATTCCGACCTCGACCATCCTCTCGAACAAGGACCGCCCCAGCCCTCCGTTCTGCGCTCGCTGTGAGATAACGGTAGGCGGCAACTGCCGATGATCCCCGACCAATACGACCTGTCGCGCCCCCCGAACCAGCGGTACCAGCGCGGCAGGCTCGGTGGCCTGCGTAGCCTCGTCGATGAGGACTCGGGAGAACCTACGACCATCCAGTAGCTCGTGGCCAGAGCCGATGCAGGTGCAGCACAGCACTTGGGCCCGGTCGAGTATATCATCGCGCATCTGCGACTCTATCTTGCGGACTTCCTTCCACCCCCTGCTGAGATCGCGGTGGGCTAGCCCCTTCTCCTTGCCCCTCATCCCCTTGACGCGACGCGACAGCTTCTCGTTGGACTCCAGCCAGTGATCGAGGTCGCGTCGGAGCGGGTGCTCCTCCATCCTAGCATCCATTGTGGCATCGCGCAGGTTCTCCCGGACCTTAACCGGCTGCCCGAGCCGGACCGCCCTGACGCCGAGGGACAGCAGCCCCTCCAGCAGGTTGTCCACAGCGACGTTGGAGTCAGCAACGGCCAGCACCGTCCCGATGTCCTGCTTGGCCCAGTTCTCCAGTATCCGAACCGCGGTGTAGGTCTTGCCGGTCCCAGGTGGCCCCTGTATCAGAGTGAGTCGGCTGTCCATGGCCGCCCGGGCAGCCTCTCTCTGCGCCTCGTTGAGGTCGGAAGCCAGATGTGCGGGACGGGCACGCGCACCTCCGAGCTCGGGCGCTAGCGAGGCAGTGCCGACTGGGTCGTGGACCATGCCTAGGAGGAGGTCGCGCAGCGGAACTCCGCCATCCTCCTCAAACACTGAGTTGAGGGCATCGCGCATCCTGTCGTGAGCAATTCTGTTCGCACCCCTGTCCATCCTCCAGGTGTCCTTCCGCAGATCAGTAGGGGCCTCAGGCAGGACGATTCGGATGAAGTGCCTAGAACGGTTACTCACTATCGCGTCCACAGGCTTCTCTGAGAGAGGGTTCCGGCGACTCAGCATCACGATGTCCCCCTGTCTGAATCGGTGCATCCCGAAGGCCTGACGATCGCGCCTCTGTAGTTTGACAATACGCTGTCCGAACAACCATCCATCGGTCTTCGCCACTAGGTCGAACAGGGCTATGCCGTTGGCGGCGAGACGGCCGTCGGTCCACTCGCGCAACCTCTTCTCAGTGATTGACAATTCGTCATCCAACTCCCACCTTATCAGATTCAGGTAGGCCTCGTGATGATCCTGACTGCGATTGAACCTCGCAGGGAACTCCTCGGCCTCGTCTGACACGGCCTGATGGCGCACGCGCTATCCCATCACGGTTCCCCAGATTCCCCCTCGCCGTCGGAGACGGCGGGCAGCAACTCCGGGTGAATATTATACGGAGAGTTTCGGCGAGGTCGGCCATCGAGGGGGCCGGGATGTTCGACCGATTCAAGTCGTGGCGGAAGCGAGAGGAGCAGGGCGTCGAGTGCCCGCTCTGCCAGCAGCGCAACCACGAGGACGCCGAGAATTGCTCTCGCTGCTCGTACCAGTTGCAGAAGGCCTCGCACCAGCAGGAAGCGTCAGTGGGCGAGAAGGTCGCCACGGATCTGTTCGACGAGCTGCTGGAGGAGATGGAGGAAGACGATAATGAGGAAACCATCGATTGGAGCAACGCTGCCTTCACGATGGACGACGTCACCATAGACGTCAAGCAGTACGGCAAGGACGACGCGGTCGTCACCAAGCAGAAGCCCAGCTTCGCCTTCACCGCGGATCTCCCTGATTCCAACGACGCCGATGAGGAGGAGTACGAGCTCAAGCCCGAGGACGCACCCGAGTTCGTCACCAAGTTCGAGGTGCCGGAGACCGAGGAGGCACCACTCGAGGTCATAGAGTCCCAGCAGATAGAGCTGGTCCAACCGACCGCTGAAGCCCCCGAGGAGGTCGAAGTCACCTCCGCGAGCGAAGTCCCTGATACCAACGGCTCCGAGCCGCAGCCAGAGCCCGAGAGCGTACCCGAGCCTGAGCCCGAGCCTGAGCCCGAGCCTGAGCCAGAACCCGAGCCTGAGCCCGAGCCGGAACCGACGGAACCCAGCCTCTCCGACCTCACCGTTGACCAGTTGAAGACGATGGCCAACCAGCGCGGCCTCTCGGGCTACTCCAAGCTCAAGAAGGCGGAGATAATCACGCTGCTGGAGACCGAGCCCGAAGGAGAGGGCGAGGCCGAACCCGAGGTCGAGATACCACCACCCCCGACTGACCTACCTCACCCACCCACCCCTCCTACACTACCTCCGCCCCCAGAGGTAGAGGAGGACCAGGAGCCTATGCCGATTCCACCTCCTCCAACAATCCCCTCGATTCCTAATATTCCGAAACCCCCCAAGACACCGAATTACTGGCCATGGGCACAGCAGGAAGAGTGGTCGGACCGCAAGGTCGCCGGGCAGGTGAAGGCGGCCATGGAGGCGGCCCGCTCTAGGGACATCGCTCAGGCGACGGTTCTGATTGACGAGGTCGGCCCCCATCTGGGCGACCGTCCGAAACTCGTCTACCCAATAGGGGCTCTGCTTCAGAGGATAGGGCGAGGGAAAGCCGTTGACAAGTTGCTGGCAACCGCTCTGAAGGCGCGTCCGAACGACTCCAACGTCGCCACGGCCAAGGCGAAGCTGCGACCCTGAGGCGTCCGTAGCCCTGATTGGTCATGACCCAGCCGCAGGGGTGTGCTTAGGCGAGCGACGACGACCATACGGGTCGGCGACAGGATGGTACTGAGACCCGCATCGAGCGAGCATCACTCCGACTTGCTAGAGGCTTTCGAGGAGACCTGGCCGGAGGTCAGCAGGGCGATGCCGTGGATCAACCCAGATCTCCCCTTCGACACGCAGATCGACGACTTTCTGGCTGAGACCGAACGCATGGGCAAGGCCGGCCTACTGCACCACTGGGTGATGGTGAGGCCTTGGGACGGAGCCCTCCTCGGGCTGATTGGCTTCGATCGAGTGACGCGCTCGAATAGGGCCGTTTGGAATCTCGGTTATTGGGTGCGCAGCTCGGAGCAGCAGCACGGTCTGGCGCGCCGGGCCATCGATGCTACTCTAGGCTGGTTGGGTGAGGGCGAGGCGACCTCGGTCGAGCTCAAGGTCGACCCCCACAACCCAGCAGGTAAGAGCACCGTGATGCGCACCGTGCGAGACTGGAGTGGGGAGAGGTGCGTGGACGGAGACTCGGCGATAACCGTCGCAGGAATCCGAACCCCCCACGAGTGCCACTTGGTGACAATCGGCCCGGGCCTAGGACCTGAGTAAGGCCCGAATCGGGTACGACCCATTGAAAAAACCCCCTTGGGTCGGAATTCTGCCCCCATGGGGCAGGATGAGTGAGAATGCCACCTTCTGAACCCCGTCAGCGTCTGCCGGATGTCGATCCGGAGGAGACCGACGAGTGGATGGAGGCGCTACGCTCCGTCGTAGCCTCTCAAGGGGCCGAAAGAGCGCGCCTACTACTGCACGAATTGATGGCCGAGGCGAACGCCCTGTCTATCCCAATCCGACCATCCTCGCAGACCCCCTACGTTAACTCCATCTCGCTCGAGCAGCAGCCGCCCTACCCCGGCGACCTACGGCTGGAGGAAACCATCCAGAACGTGATACTGTGGAACGCGGCGGTCACAGTATCCGACGCCAACCGACGCCTCGATGGCATTGGGGGACACATCTCCACCTACGCCTCGAGTTCGACGCTATACGAAGTTGGCTTCAACCACGTCTTCAGGGGCAAGCAGCACAACGGCATTGGCGATGCGATCTACGTCCAGGGCCACGCCAGTCCCGGCATCTACGCTCGAGCCTTCCTCGATGGTAGGCTGAGCGAGGAGAAACTGCGCAACTTCAGGCAGGAGGCCTACGGGGTCGGCCTGTCCTCCTACCCCCATCCGAGGCTGATGCCTGAGTTCTGGGAGTATCCGACCGTCTCGATGGGACTCGGTCCTCTAGCCGCAGTGATGCACGCGAGGTTCTGGAAGTACCTACAGCAGCGCGGGCTCGCTGACACGTCTGAGAGCCGAGTCTTCGCCTTCCTTGGAGACGGCGAGATGGACGAGCCGGAATCGGTCGCCTCGATTGCCGTCGCCGGTCGCGAACAACTCGACAACCTCGTGGTTGTCGTGAACTGCAACCTGCAGAGACTGGACGGCCCGGTGAGGGGTAATGCGAAGATAATCCAGGAGCTTGAGGGCCTCTACCGGGGTGCCGGATGGACCGTCATCAAGGTGCTCTGGGGGTCGGGTTGGGACCGCGTCCTACAGAACGACTCTGGAGGGGAGCTGCTTTCGCGCTTCGAGCAGATAGCAGACGGCGACTGGCAGCGGATGAGCACGCTCACGCCCTCCGAGTTCCGCACGGAACTGTTCTCGGGAAGCCCCGGGCTTGAGGCACTGGGTGCCTCACTGTCCGACGATGATATCGATGGCCTAACGCGTGGCGGCCACGACCCGCTCAAGGTCTACGCCGCCTACGAGGCTGCCCTAGCAGCGGACGGACCCGCGGTAATACTCGCCCATACCGTGAAGGGATGGGGGATCGACTCGTTCGAGGGCAGGAACTCGACCCACCAGAAGAAGAAGTTGGAGCTCGACGACCTCATCGCCTACAGGGACGCACTCGGCCTTGCCATAGCCGACTCCGACCTTGAGGACAGCCCCTTCTACACTCTCGACGAAGAGTCCGACGAGGCGGAGTACATGATGCAGAGGACATCCGCGATGGGTGGCCCACTGCCGTCGCGAGATCCCTCTGCTATAGAATTGGAACTCCCGGGCGAAGGAGCCTACGCCGCTTTCGACGAGGGCACACCGGAGGGCCAGAAGGTATCCACCACCATGGCGTTCGTCAGGTTGCTCCGCAACCTGATGAAGTCTGACATCGGTGAGAGAATCGTCCCAATCATACCTGATGAGGGCAGGACGTTCGGGATGGACCCGCTGTTCAGCGAGTTCGGAATCTTCTCGTCGCAAGGGCAGAGATACACCCCAGTGGACCACGCTATGCTGCTGAATTACAAGGAGTCAGAGTCCGGGCAGGTGCTACAGGAGGGGATCTCCGAGGCCGGAGCTATAGCATCGTGGATAGCCAGCGCTACCTCCTACTCCCACGCCCAGTCCCCCACTCTTCCGTTCTACACCTTCTACTCGATGTTCGGCTTCCAGCGCGTGGGCGACCAGATCTGGAGCGCTGCCGACGCGCGTGCGCGTGGTTTCCTGATGGGAGCGACTGCCGGACGCACCACGCTCAACGGTGAGGGTTTGCAGCACCAGGACGGCCACAGCCTACTCATGGCTTCGGCGGTGCCATACTGCAGAGCATGGGACCCGGCCTATGCCTACGAGGTCGCGACCATCATCCGCCACGGCATCGACGAGATGTGGGGACAGAATCTCGATGTCTTCCACTATGTCATGCTGTACAACGAGAACCAGCAGCAGATGCCCAAGCCTGAGGGTGCAGATGAGGGCATAGTGAGCGGCGCATACCTGCTCGACGAGGCCAAGGGCAAGGGAGCTAAAATCAGACTTCTCGGCTCGGGACCAATCCTGCAGCACGTCAGGGAGGCAGCCGGGATCCTGAGTGATGAGTACGGGGTCTCCCCCGAGGTCTGGTCAGTCACATCCTATGGCGAGATGCGCCGAGACGGCCTGACAGCAGAGCGACACACGCGTATGCACCCGCAGGACGCCCAGACTCCCTATGCAGCGCAGTGCTTCGGCGATGACATGCCCACTGTGGCAGCCTCTGACCACATCGCAGCCATCCCTGAGATGATCCAGCGCTGGGTCGGCGGTCGCTACGTGGTACTCGGCACCGACGGCTTCGGACGCTCCGACTCCCGTGAGGCGCTGCGCTCGTTCTTCGAGATAGACACCAACAGCATTGTGCTGGCTGCACTTTCGGCCCTAGAGCAGGACGGAGCTATGACGGCCGGTACCGTTGACGATGCTGCAGCCAAGTTGGGTGTCGAGCGCGATAGATACGACAAGACGAGCGAATAGGCTCACTTCTCTTCATCATCTCCCGGCATCGTGATGTGGGCTAGGAAGTAGTTGTGCTGCAAGACATCACCTAGACTAATCCAATCCGGGACCTCGCCACGGAAGTTGTCGTACCTGTGCCCGGGGATCAACCTCCAGTCAGCTGGCAGACCACTCAAAATCTCCTTGGCTCTCACGAGGCTTCTCTGCTGCGCACTTGGGTCCCCCCCTGGCAGATCAACCCTGCCCGCACTCCTGACGAAAAGCAAGTCTCCGGCGTGGTAGACGCCGTGCCCGTGCATGGTGACGTGACCGGGAGCGTGACCGGGTGAATGGGTCACGACCAAGTTGATTGAGCCGGCAGACCACTCCACGCACTCGTCAGGCTCATTTTCCCAAGTGTTGGTGAAGTCGACCTTCCTGAAAACCACGTTGCCAAGCAGACTCGGAACTCTGGCGTCCTCGTGGCCCCAGACCTCCAAGTCGGGGAATCGCTTCATCATTCCAGGATAGCCGGCGGCATGGTCGCGGTGTGTGTGGGTGTACAGCAAGTGGGTCGGCTCCAATCCCTCTTTCTCGAGGGCCTCGGTCCACAGCTTTGCGTTGAACGGGTCGATTATCGCGACCACTCCGTTGCCCCTGTCGATGAATGCCGTGTTCATGTTCATCAGAGTCCCCATCTGGGTCACCCAGACCTCGACCCCGTCCTCCCAGACGGAGACGTGGAACTCGCCGTCACTCAGCACAATCACTCGCAGCGGCAACCGCCGCATAGGTGTGGCGGCGCTGCTGTCCCGGGGCAGGCTTCAAAGCGTGGCCTCCGAGTCGCGGCACGTGGCACGAATGCCCTCCACACACACCCTGTTAGGCGGGCTCGCGCCCGGTCTGCTGCTTCGGCTGGGAGTCTGAGGACTCCCTGCGAAGCCCGTTGGGAGTGAGGAAATGGCATACGACGCGCAGGAAGTTGAGACCCGCTGGCAGAAGGCCTGGGCCGATGCCGGGGCGTTCGAGGTCGAGATCGACCACAGCAAGCCGAAGTTCTACTGCCTCGAGATGTTCCCCTATCCCTCCGGCAGTATGCACATGGGCCACGTCCGCAACTATTCGATCGGCGACGCCATGGCCCGCTTCCATCGACTGATGGGCAGCAACGTGCTCTACCCGATGGGCTACGACTCGTTCGGCATGCCTGCCGAGAACGCGGCCAAGAAGGAGGGCGGGCACCCGCACACGGTCACTCACCGTAACATAGCCAGCATCCGCGCCGATCAGGAACGGATGGGGTATTCGTACGACTGGCGACGCTTCCTCGCGACCTCGGACGTCGACTACTACCACTGGAATCAGGAGATGTTCCTGATGCTGAACGAGCGCGGACTGGTCGAGCGCAGGATGGCACCGGTCAACTGGTGCGTCGACTGCGACACTGTACTGGCCAATGAGCAGGTCAAGAACAACCGCTGCTGGCGCTGTGGCCTCGAGGTCGTGCAGCGCGACATGGAGCAGTGGTTTGTGCGCATGACAGAGTACTCAGACGAGTTACTCGACGAGATTGACAACATCGCCTTCCCAGAGAACGTCAAGGCGATGCAGCGCAACTGGATTGGCCGCTCCCACGGAGCACACATCGACTTCCCAGTTGCTGGATCCAATGCAGTGATTGGTGCTTTCACGACCCGCCCCGACACCATCTTCGGCGTGACCTTCGTCACCCTCTCGCCCGAGCACTCGCTGTGCGAGGAGCTGTGCGCTGGCACTGAGTGGGAGGCCGACTGGCGCGAGTTGCGCGACGAGTGCGCGCGCATGTCCGAGTTCGAACGTATCAACATGCTGAAGGAGAAGAAGGGCGTATTCCTGGGGCGCCATGCCATCAATCCACTGAACGGCGAGGAGGTACCAATCTACGCGGGTAACTTCGTGGTCGCGTCATACGGTACTGGCGCTGTGATGGCCGTCCCCGGACACGACCAACGCGATTACGACTTCGCCGAGAGGTACGGCATAGAGATTCGCAGGGTACTGGTCGAGAGCGAGGGCGACGACCCAGCCGCCCAGATGAGCGCGGCGTTCGAGGGCTACGGGCCGATGGTCAACTCCGGTGTAGATGGATTCGACGGACAGGCCGGCGAGGCCGCCAAGGACGCTGTGATTGCCGCGCTCGAGTCAGCAGGAGCCGGCCACGGGACAGTCGAGTACAGGCTGAAGGATTGGCTGCTCAGCCGCCAGCGATTCTGGGGTACGCCCATTCCGATGATCCACTGTGAGCACTGCGGTACAGTCCCCGTGCCGTCCTCCGACCTGCCGGTGGAACTGCCTCTCGACGTGACCTTCAGCGAGGATCAGAGCGGCAACCCGCTAGCCTCCCACGAAGCGTTCGTCAACGTCTCATGCCCCTCCTGTGGAGGAGCAGCCAAGCGCGAGACCGACACCATGGACACCTTCTACGACTCGTCGTGGTACTTCATGCGATTCTGCGACGCCAACAACGACTCCGCCCCGTTCGATCGAGAAGCGATCGACTACTGGATGGACGGAGGCGTCGACCTCTACATCGGCGGTATCGAGCACGCCGTCATGCACCTGCTCTACGCCCGCTTCTTCACCAAGGCCACCCGCGACGCCGGCATGAACGAGGTCGGCGAACCGTTCGGTACGTTGGTCTGCCAAGGCATGCTCAACGCACCAGCCCCGTACTGCGCCGACTGCAACGCCGAGTACCACGTCGACCTCTCAGGGACGGACTGTCCGACCTGCGGCAACCCGCTCAGTTCGCGCTCGGTCAAGATGGGCAAGTCACTGGGCAACACGGTCAGCCCCGAAGAGATGGTCGGGCGGTACGGGGCTGACACGGTCAGGCTGTTCATGCTCTTCGGAGCCAACCCCGAGGCTGGCATGGACTGGTCCGACAGCGCTCTCGAGGCTAATCATCGTCAGATGTTTTCAATCATAGACGCGGTCGACGCCGCCTTGGGGATGGGTGACTCTCCCAGTCCCATGGACGAGTGGCTGATGGCAAGGCTGCGAGCCAATCAGGGCGCTTGGCGTCAGGCCATGTCGAGCGTAAGCCTGCGCGAGGGCGTTATGGTCAGCCACTTCGAGATGCTGGCCGACTGGAACTGGTACCGCCGCCGTGACGGATGCGACCGAGCCACGGCCATGGATTATCTCACCCATTGGGTCCCGATGCTTGCTCCCGCCACCCCGCACATCGCCGAGGAGTTCTGGCAGCGGATGGGAGGGGAGGAGATGCTTGCCAGCCACGTCCTGCCCGAACTGGGCGAGTCCTCGCAGGACGCCCCCGCACTGGCTCGAGAGGCCTACCTGCGCAGTCTCATTGACAGCGCTCGCAACCTGCGCGAGCTCGCTGAGCGCCACTCCGAGGGCGAGATCAGCCGCGTAGTCATCCAAACTGCAGCGGCATGGAAGTCCGAGCTCGCGCGCGACGCACTCAGACTGCACTCCGAAAACTTCGATTTCAAGGCAGGCGGGCAGGCGCATGTGCAATCGCTGGAGATATTCGAGAACGAGGCGCTTAGAGGGGATATATTCCAGACTTGGATGGCCCTCACTACTGGCAGCAAGAAGAAGCGCGGACGGGTGCATTCCTGGTCCGACAGCGAGAGGACACTGGTCTCCGGCGAACTCGACGAGACCTCAATCATAGCGGCCAACTCCGACTTCATCGCCGCGGCACTGGGAGTCTCATCACTGGAGGTCTACCCGGTCGGCGAGGGTGAGGACGTGGCCGGCAAGGCCAGCGTCGCATTCCCGTTGGAGCCCGGCATCGCGTTCCTGTAGGTGAGGTATGACTCGGTCCACTGTACTGTTCGACGATGCCTGCGGTAAATGCAGCCGCTGGGCGGCATTCATTGACAGGCATGGCTCGGGCGAAAGGCTCCGAACCCTAGGGCAGGAGACTGAGGAGGGAAGAGAGCTCCTCGCTGCTAGGCCACCGAGTTTGGAGGGCGTGGACTCGGTGTTCATCGTGACGGAGGATGGGCACTGGCACGCTAGGAGCGCAGCCGTCTGGCGGATTGCTTCGAGAATGGGTCTGCCTTGGTCGTTGGGTGCCTTGGCCTTCGTAGTCCCATGGCCCATCAGGGACCTATTCTACGAGCTCTACGCCCGCACGAGATGACCTCGTGACTCGGTGGGTTCATGGAGCCCCTTCCGTTGGCCGGGGCGTTGAGTAACGAGAAGAGCGGTAACCGACGGCGAGGGAGCCGTCGACGCCGCCGGCGCTCCAGAGGCGGTAGAAAACCTCCTCAGGAGAGCGGTCCGGCGGCCGAATCAGAACCCGTCGAGCGAGCGCTGGCTCGATTCACAGTCAAGCCTCGCCCCATGGGACTGCCCAAAGAGATCGACCCACCACCTCGAGTGGTCGAGGTCTCGTGGAAGATCAACGCGGTGTCGAAGGAGGTACAGCGAAAGGCGGGAGACATCGCCTGCATACCCGGCGAGTTCGGCTTCCTACCCGAGGAGAGAGTTCAGGAGATTGCTGCCAAGATCGACCACCTCCCAATCACCGTGGAACAGGCCCTGTCCCTTCGCAGTGCCTTGAACCAAGAGAAGAGCGTGTACTCGCATTCCCGATTGATGCGCAGGGCCAACGAACTCAGCCGCCGCTACAACGCTGGTGAGAGCGTGCTGGCACTCTCGAAGCGCTTCGATGCCCCGCCGGTGAACACCTTCCGCGCCATCCTCACTGGGAGGGGCTGGACTAAGACCAGGATCAAGGACACCCTGAACAAGAACCCGTCGAGACTGAATAAGCGCGATCGGGAACAGTTCGAGCTGGCTGAGTCGGTGGATAGGGTGAGTTCGGTCGACCAGAGCGACACCCAGAGCGCAGCCGAGGTCTTTGAGGAGATACTGTGCGACTACTTCGATTCCATCGGAGTGAGATTCCGACGTCAGGAGGACCTGCTCGCGGAGCAGAAGGTCACTGAGGGACGAGCCATCATCACCCCAGACTTGCTTCTGCTCGACGATGTCAGAATCAATGGCGTGCCTTGCGCGTGGATAGACGCCAAGCACTTCTTCGGCGCCGACCTTAAGTTCCCGCGCAAGAAGACCCAGAAACAGGTCGACCGATACGTCGCCGAGTACGGACAGGGGGCCATAGTCTACCGGCACGGCTTCTGCGGCAGCCTGCGACTTAAGGGCGCCATACAACTCGACTCCAGCCCGCTGGACCTCGCCCCCCTCGACGATTTCCACGAGAAGGCCCGGAACGGCTCATGACACCCGTCCGACTACTGTATTGACCGCCTGCAGCCCCGCTCCCTCCAGCTCCGCTACCAGCGAACCCGACCAATCAGCTTCGGCCTGCGCATCTTGGGGTACGACGGCGACACTTTCACCCAGCATGCAGAGCATGGCCACCGCCTCATCAGCGATGCCACATCGTCCCATCACCGTTTGCACCGACGATAGCAGTTCGGCGCGCGACGAGTCATCCTGCAGCCCACTGTCCCTAGAGAATTCGTTCGCGGCATCGAGCAAGTTCCTCCACCTGCCGACGTCCCAATATCCTTCGGACAGCGCCAGCATCTGCTTGGAACCCGCCTGGCTGATTGCCTCCTTCCATTCTGGGTCGTCGATGTACACAGAGGTGTGCTTACCCGCATCGGGGCGCCATGCCAGCACAATCGGTGTCGCACAGCTCCACCCTTCTGCCCGCCCAGGTCCTCTATGTAGCAGAGGACCGTGGTACGGCGACCCTGCCTCGAGCCTACGCTCGACGCCGCCTGCGGCCAGCGCAGTCACATCGCCCAATCCGGTCGAGCGCCCACGCTCGACGCGGTGCGCTATCGAGTAGGAGCGCCTCAGGCTCTCTTCATGGGGCAGCCCCATCGCCCTCTGGAAGGCAAGCGCAGCGGCCACCGCCCCGGAGGCTGACATCCCGAAACCCTGCGAGACCGGGAGAGCCAGCCTCACACCAATCTCCCATGCTATGCCTCCCGCCTCGGGTATCTCCTCGACTAGGGTGTCGAGCACGGTCTCGTACAGCCCCGAATCTCCTTGTGTGGTCTCGAAGGTAATCTTTAGCCCAATATCGCCCGGCTCGCCGAAGGCCACGACCTCGACCCCGTCTTCCACGCAGAGTCCCGCCCCGAGGCTACCTTGCTCGATCGGGTCCTCGACCTCGTCGCTGACAGTGAAGAGCAGGGTGACGTGTCCGCCACACTCTCCGCGACCGAGAAACGCCGACATGTGGCTCATCCGGTGGCCTTCCGGCCAATAATCCTCGGCAGCCTCACATTACCGCTGACAGGTCATCATCGAGCTCCCCGAATCGGCCCGAGAGCTCCCTAATCGCCATATCGAAGGCGACTCTGGCAGTCATAGATCCGTCGGTCTCGAATGATAGAATGAACTCCCCAGGAACGTCCTCGAGGGTGATTGCGTCATCGAAATCCGATGCTTCCTCTGTACCCTCGCCTACGTGATTCAGATCTTCAATCAACTGGGCCACCATGCCGATGTCCTCCAAGCGCTTGTTGCTGTCGAAATCCTTCGCCGTGATGTTGAGACCGAGGTCCCACAGTATCTTCGCCTTCCTCGGCTTGTTGATGACCCCAATCTGGCGCGAGGTGAATGACACCCCGCAGACAGGGGACCACTTCGCGTGGTCGCGACCGCGACCCATGATTGCAGTAGCGTAGAACTCAATCATCTGACCGCGATACAACTTGGTAATTGGGATGCTGTGGTACTTCTCAGCTATACTGCCCCCGGCCCCGAGAAAGCTCATGTCGCCAGCGGTCACAGTGCGACCGCCCTCGCTGCCGAACTCCTTGCAGGTGTAAATCATCGTGCACTGCGGGCATCCCCTGTCTTCGACGACCAACTCGGCACAGGAAGGGCAACTGTCCTGGAAGTGGAACTCGTCGTGCTTGGTCGGGAGAGGGATCATGGCCAAACGCTGAGCCACGAACTCGTCGGGCAGTGGACCGTCCGTCTCCCACACCTCATCGTCCTGCTCGATGGTACCCATCTCGAAGCGCACGGTGTCGATGGCCATCTTCGGGGTGTCAGCCATCAGTGAGCGCCTGATGGCGTTGACGAAGGCGCGGTCCGTGTCGCTGAACAGTATCGAGATTGCCTCTTCGTTCTCTTCAATCACCTTGGTCTTAACCATGAATTCACCTCACACTCGGCGCCCTCGGCGCCCTCCCTTGCTCTTCGTCCCGTCAGTGGCGACTGGGGTCACGTCCTCGATTCTGGTTATTGAAACTCCGGCGCGGGTCAGTGCACGAATCGCCGAGGTCGCGCCCGGAGCGCTGTGGGAGCGATTCCCACCGGCACCCCGGTATTTCACGATGACTTGGTTGAACTCCTTCTCGGCAAGCATCTCAGCCATCCTCTCGGCCGCCCTCGTCGAGGCGAACTGGCCGCCAGAGTCGCTGCCGCCCTTGGTTACCATGCCACCCGAGACCTTGCAGATGGTCTCTGCCCCGGTCAGGTCGGTGGCTGTCATCAGCACGTTGTTATGCGTGGTGAATATGTGCAGGATGGCCTTCCTCGACATCAGTCCTCGCCCTCCTTAGTCGGTTCGGCGCCCTCGGGAACGGTGTCCTCGGTCACGGGCGCGGCCGCGGCGTCAGCCTTGACCTGATCGACGAACTCGGAGTCCACTACTCGTACCGGCTCGACGTCGTCCTCGTCGGACACGCGCGTCAGTCGCAGCTCCTCCATGTCCCTGCGGAACTGGTGCTCGGAATCTGCGAAGGGCGAGTTCGTGGAGTACTGAATCTCTTCCTCTTCCTCCTTCAGGACGTGGTACCCGGGAACCGTCATCCTCTGGTCGCCTATACTGATGTGGCCGTGGACGATGAGGTTTCTGGACGAGCGCATGGTAGGGGCCAGTCCCTTGTAGAAGACGACTGACTGCAACCTTCTCGATAGCATGTGCTCGACGTTAATCTGTAGCACATCGTCTATCCCGGCGCCCTCTGGAAGCAGGCCCCTGCGGTGGAGGGAATCCACCATGTCGGCCTTCTCTCGAGCGAAGTGGCCCTCTGAGGTGTCGACCCTGCCAATCAACTTCATCGCTTGGTTCCTATGGCGGCGAAGAGATGACTTCTCGCGCCAGATTTCCTTCATCCCGCCGACCTTCTTGAGGCCGTACTTCTCCTTGAGCGCATGCTCCTCGTCAATCCTAGCTTGCTTCCACGGATGAGTGGGTGTACGAGTCTTGGGCCTAGCGAACTTCGGGTTACCCATCTTCTCACCTCACTTCTTCCTCTCGACGCCCAGCGAGGAGCCTTTGCGGCCGTTCGATCGAAGTCTCTGGCCACGGACCTTGTGTCCGCTCCTGTGCCTCATTCCGCGGTAGGCCTTGACCCCGGCGATGCGTGCGACGTCGTCGTCACGGGTCATCTTGACCTCGGTGGCGACTATGTGAGCATCCTCGTTTGTCCCGACGTCGCGCTGTCGGTTGACCAGCCACCACGGGACCGTGGTGGCGTAATCGTCTATCGAGTTGCGCAGACGGTCCTGCTCGTCATCGGATAGATGGCCTCCCAGCGTGTTCCCATCTACACCGGCCAAGCGGCAAATCTGCTGCGAGGTTCTCATGCCGATGCCCGTGACTGAGGTGATGCCGATAGCGATTGGTCGCAACCCGTCGATATCGCTGTCGGCTATCCGCAGGATATAGGAGAAGTCATCTCCGAGTTCGGCATCTTCAGGCATTGTACGGTTCCCCCGTGTTCACCGGTTGCCCGGTGGCCCATTGGGCATCTGGGCGACCTACCATCCCTATTTGAACCGATTGGACGCCCCTACGGGGCGATTCCAACTACTCCCGGCAGACCACATACAGAACCTGATCACCCGAGTCTCTCTCAATCTCGATGTCGACCATGAAACCCCTGGCGCCATCAATCTCTCGTAGCTCCCGGTCCAGCCTGCGCTGCAGGGTCGGATGGACGTCCGGGTCGAGATTGCAGCGCAGTGTGACCTTGCCGATACCATTCCTGGCCATCGATGCCGCGACTTGGTCGATGGTGTGCAGCTCGGGTGGCCTGAGCCTATGCTGGACTATCTCACCGGTCGCCACTACAAAGCCCTCGACATCCTCTGACATGATTAGCGGGTCGGTGTGGATTAGTAGCGGCCTGCGGCCTTCCAAGCGCAGCCACGAGTGGCCGGAGTCCTCGCGCAACGCACGCTCCAACCAGACCTCC
>MDSW01145859.1_pt1 | contig 23945 bp, 20 predicted proteins | sample 811171 | NCBI WGS metagenome assembly MDSW01 (sample SAMN05326641, study PRJNA326480) | marine metagenome | isolation source: seawater | place: Atlantic Ocean: North West | collected 2012 | reverse complement strand
TTATTTATTAAATAAAAAAACAAAGTTTTTGTGTTTTTATTTTTTTATTTTTGAACAATATATTCTTTAGCACTTTTTCATTGAAAATATATAAGGATTTAGATAGTTTTACAAAGATTGAGCACGCAGTTGTTACCACAGGAACATTTGATGGGGTGCATCAAGGTCACTTAGATATTATTAAAGAATTATCTGAAACAAAAAATGAAGAACAAAGTGTTCTAATTACTTTTCACCCTCATCCTAGGCAAATTTTATTTCCTGACCAAACAATAAAATTTATTAATACTTTTGATGAAAAAATAGAACTACTTTCAAAGTATAAAATAGATCATTTAATTATACAAGAATTTAATTTAAATTTTTCTAGAATTTCATCAATTGAGTATATAAGAGATATATTGAAAAAGAAAATAGGTTTAAAAAAATTAGTTATTGGACATGATCATCACTTTGGAAGAAATAGAGAAGCTTCAATTTCTCAAATTGCAGAATATGCAAACATATATGATTTTGAAGTGAAGTCTATTTTGCCCCTAAAATTAAATGGAGTGATTGTTAGTTCTACAAAAATCAGAAATGCATTAAAAGAGGGAAATGTAGAGTTAGCCAATAAGTTATTAGGTTACACATTTTCCTTTCAAGGAATCGTTATAAAAGGAAAAGGTTTAGGAAAGGAAATAGGTTTTCCAACAGCTAATATTCAAATTGATAATAAAAATAAAATTCTTCCAATTGGTGGAGTCTTTGCTGTTTTTGTAGAGATAGAAAAACAAAAATATAAAGCCATGCTAAATATCGGATTTAATCCAACATTTAATCAAAAAAAGCTATCAATAGAAGTACATATTTTTGATTTTGAAAAAGATATATATAACAAAAAAATAAAAGTGTTTCTTGTAAAAAAAATCAGAGATGAAAAAAGGTTTCTTTCAAAAGAAGCATTAAAAAAGCAGCTCTTAAAAGATCAAAATATTTCAGCTAAATATTTGGTGTCTTAATATCTTTTTAATATTAAATTATAAACGGTGGTAAAAATCAGTCCAAAAACAAGTGACTTAATAATTAATGGACTATTCAAGTAGTTGTCTACACCTGTTATTGCAACTTTGTTAATAAACAATTCTACTAGAGGTTCTGTTATCCAAAATATAATAGAGACTATTAAAAATTGGTTTAAATATTTTTTCATTTTACAACTATTATTTTAGATTCAAAGATTTTGTTGTTTTTTTCAAATAAAATATAATAAACACCATTAGTCAAATCATTACGATCTAAGTCAAATTGATAATCATTTAACTCTACTTCTTTTATCAATTTCCCTTGGATGTTAAATATTTTGAATCTTTTTATTTTTTCAGAGGATGTTATAACTGCTTCTGATGTAAAAGGGTTTGGGAAAATTCCAATTTGGAATGATTCATTTTCGTTGATTGAAACTTCGTCACAAGCATCGCCAATACCATCGTTGTCAGAATCTAATTGGTCAGGGTTGTAAATTTGGATACAATTATCGCAAGCATTCCCTACTCCATCTACATCACTATCAGATTGAGATGCATTATTATTATTTGGGCAATTATCAATTCCAGTGCAAATGCCATCTCCATCAACATCTCCATAAATACAATTATTTTGACAATCTTCAAAAACCCCTTCAGGATAAGAGCATGTGCCATTATCCACATTTGCCTCTTCGTTATAATTTAACGCCAAATCACATGTACACCCATAAACAAAATAATTAATATCAAAACAATTATCAAATAGTGTTTGCGCTAATTGGTCAGCTTCCTTTAATTTTTGAACAGACGCTAAAGGCCCTCCTTTATCTGCTCTTGCCCAAACGACTCCAGTAGTAATATAATTTACAGCCCCAGGCTCTAATGTAAAGGGTCCTGCAGACTGAATGAATCTTCTGTCTGAAGGTGTGTTTCCTGCAGTGGTTTCATCCCAATTTTCATTAAAATTAGGGTCTGTTTGACCAGGGAACATAAAGTTACATTCAGGATTTGTAGCAACACCTCCATTGCCGCCATAAGTCATAGGTTGTCCATTTGTCCAAATGCCTTTTAAATAGTTATAATAATCTATTGCATAAACAGGGTCGTTATTCCAATCATAAATATCTGTATCCCAAGCAGCGTTATTATAATACACGAATTTAGACATGATAATTTGCTCTCCCTCTTCATCAATTTCACCGTCTCTGTCATTATCAATCCCATCACCAGGATCAGCTAAAGGTCCTCTAAAAAAATCAACCCCAACAGCGGGAGGGTTTTCACCATATCCATTCACGCCTTGTAAAGCATCGCTTTCATCATTGTTGTCTCCATTATAACAATATCCTAATCCAAGTTCTACATCACAACCAATATAATCGTCTTGATAATTACCTACATCTGGATCTACCCATTGCCCAAAATAAGTTTCATTTAATGTTTCAGTTGATCGATTTATAATTTTATAACTATAAAAACTCATATCACCTAATTCATCTACAGTTTTATATGCAAATGCTTGTGCTTGAATTTCTAATCCAATATCGGCTCCACCTGTTTCACCGTGATAGTTACCCCTATCATTAAAAACCCACCAAATGCTTTGATCTCCAAATAACATATCATCATTTGAACAATTTAAATCTCCGGAAATATTATATGCAGGATAGTCACCTTCATTATATTCACCATCTGCATTTAAGTCAATATATGGTGCTAGGTAGTCATATGTTCCATCAACATTTAATCTTGAAGCAGGCCAATTTGTTATAACTTCAGGAATTTCATAGCCTGGGTATATTTCTTGTTCATTACAATTAGGATCTTGAATGCAATTATTATATTCTACATAAGCTTCAACGTCAGATAATTTGATTGACCAATGATTATCATATTCGTTACAAATATCATTATTTACTGCTCCATATTCAGGGCTTTCTAAGTTTCCATTTAATGGCCCTGGAAAAAAATCTACACCAGAAGATCTGTATGTCATTGCTCCTACTTTTAGATTGTTTGCGTCATCTAGACCGCCAATCCATAAAGCTCCAGCAAATATTGAATGGATATTTCCATCTTTTGGAACTTCATATTGTGCTGCAGATAAATCCCACCACATATCTCCCCCTCCTAATACAAGAGCCCTGACATTTCCTATGTCTAAATAAGCAGAAGAAGTAGGGGCGCTACAACCACCGCCAATTCTTTCTAAAGGACTAAGTATTTTTTCTTTGGTTTTTACAACAGGCTCTGCTGCAAAAAGACTATTCGAAAAAATAAACAAAAAAGAAGAGATATATAATAGGTAGTTCATAATACTGAGATTTTTTTTAAATATAAAAAAAATTATATAAACTCCTCTAATTAAGTCGATTGGGGTTTTTCACAATAAACAATATAGTATCTTGAGTAAAAACGTCTTAATATTGGCCGGATACCAAATTTTTTTGGATTATAAGATTTCCATTTTTCAGATTCAATAATATTCCAATTAGATCTTTTTAATAATAATTGAAATTGTTTTGGTTCAAATTCATGATAATGTTTGTCCCAATCATCATTTTCGTTCCAATACGCACTTGCAAACCAAAGTTTCAATGGGATAGATGCAATTAGTTTTTTATTTTTTAGACTATTTAGTAAGTTAAAGGGGGCTAACATATGTTCAAATATTTCAAATGCAGTTATTAAATCTGCATCTGACTCAGAGACTATTTTAAAATCGATATCTAAGTTTTCACCTTTTGTGTTTTCTACTTCATAGCCAGCATTTTTCATTATTTCAGAAAAATCATTCGGGGTTCCTAAATCTAAAATTTTACAAGGTGGTGGCATATGTTTTTTTAAAAACAAAATAGTTTTTTGGTACCTTTTTTTTTTGCAATAGTCTAATCTAGTCACTTAAAAATTCAATTCTATTCCTAACATATAATTTCTTGTTGCCTGTGGATATACTCCAGTTTGATTGTACACTTGAGTCCCATTATAAATTTCATCATCATCATCTTCAATAACCAAATATGGATCAGAAAAATCTATATAGTCTTCATGTGATATAAATGGATATGTCCAACCAAAAGAAGAATATAGACTGTTAAACAAATTTTTGACATGAAACTTGACTTTTAATTCTTTTCTTGCTTCTTTTTTAAAGTTAAGTGATAATGAAAGGTCATGTGCGGAGTAACCAGGAAGTTCTCTGTCTACATTATTTGTATTATCTAAAAATTGTCGACTTACATACTTTGAATCAAAATTTAAATTCCAAGACATGTATTTATTTTTAAATATTTCCCAATTAATTGAAGAACTGGCTATTAAATTAGGAGAAAAGGCTATAGTAGTTTTTTTGTGTTCAGTAATTTCCTGTCCCCCCGTATTCCAATTGTCGATATATTCATTAAATGAGTTAATTTTATTATCACTCATATTTAAATTAAAAGACCAAATAATCGGTTCAAAATTAATTTTGCTAATAACTTCTAATCCTAATCTATAGCTTTTGTCAACATTAGTTCTTATAGGAGAGCCCACATCATTTATCTCGCCGGTTAAAACTAATTGATTTCTGTAATCCATATAATATAAACCAGTAGAGATTAAAAATCTATTTGATTTGAATAAGTACTGAATCTCAGTATTATATAATCTCTCAGTTTTTGTGCCGGCGTTGTTAATTAAGTCAAATCTGTTTGGTGCGCTATTTCCAACTGAAAAAGATCCAAATATTTTATGATTATCATTGTTTATATATGTTAGCCCAAATTTTGGATTAAAAAAAGTGTAATCCCACTCATTATCAAAATACTGATTATTAAATTCAATTTGGTCATCAGTACTGCCTTCTATTATGTAGTTAATTTTTTGTAATTGTAAATCAGCGCATAATGAGAGTGCTCCAAAATTTAGAATGGATCTTGAATAAACATTACCAGACAGTTTATTTCCTAAATTCCTATAATAATCTGCATTGGGAACATAATTATATTCGTATTGATTTTTTCCGTAATTATCATCATTTATTGAAATAATTTCACCAAAATGATTTCCATCATATTTATTTATAGACAAGCCTGAAACATTTGTAAAATTTTTCTTTTCATACTCCGTTTTTATGATAAATCCATAATAATTATTATCTAGCCATTTCCTGTTGACTAAATCTACTCTATCTTCTGTATTAATTAAGTAAGAAAAAGCATCAACATAATTTCCTATTTCTGTTCCGGCATTAAAACTTTCATAATAACCTTCACCATGAGTATAATGAAAAGTTGAAGAAATTTTAAAATTTTTATTAAAAGAATGGTGAATATGTGCTTGGTGATGAGTTTGCTCGTAATAATCAATTTGATTTTCGTATGTATATGGATTGTATGTTCTTAATCCTTTTCTATTTAAATATGAAATAGGAACACCGTACCAAGCTTGATAAGTTTCTTCAACACCTCCAAAAGAAATTAATTGGATTAGTGTTTTTTTACTATTAAATTGAGATGACAGGTAATATGATTTTAAATCTGAGTTTGCTCTATCAATATAACCATCACTTTTAATTACTGAAATTCTTCCGTCAAATGCGACTCTGTTTTTTATTAAACCACTTCCAAATCCAACAGATTTTTTAGTCGAACTAAAAGAACCCTGACTATATTGAATAGTTCCATATGGCTTTTCATTTAATGACATTGTTGAAATGTCAATTTGCCCACCAAAAGATCCATTTCCAACTGTAGAAATGCCAATTCCTCTTTGAATTTGAATCGATGATGCGGAAGAAAACAAATCAGGAATATCAACATAATAAACTTGTTGAGATTCTGAGTCATTTAATGGAACTCCATTAATAGTTACATTAATTCTTGTTTGATCACTTCCTCTTAATCTTAGTGAAGAATAACCAATTCCATTTCCAGCATCAGAGTTAAAAATTATTGAAGGCTCGTATTTTAAAAGAGATGGGATGTCATCACCTAAGTTTTTTTCATTAAGCTTTTCTATATTGACATTTTGTTTAGTTGTTGGGTAATTTGATTGAATTTTATTGCTAATTAAATCAACCTTTTTTAAAGGTGTTGTAATCTCCTTATCCAAATAAGTAGTATCACGTTTTTCTTGCGAATTAGAGATGAAAAATATTAACAGCAAACATAATAGTAAAGATTTTTTTTTCATTTCAGTTCATTTTACAGATTATTTCATTTCTAGAATTACCTAGCAGATTCAACGGGTTTTTTTCTCAGCTCAATTAATTTTGAGCACCCCTAATGAACAATGCAAATCTAAAATATTTTAACTAATTTATATAGCGATTAATTACTTTTTGTGCTTGTTTGATTCTTTGTAACGGTGTTCCAGAAATAATAGTTACAGGTTTGGTTTTTAATTCCTTTAAGTAAAGTTTAAATATTCTTATTCTATCTTTTGGGCTTTCTCTTAAAGAATCAGCTTCCCATGGAATGTCCGGAGAACACAATAGATAATGAGTGTAATCTTCTTTTTTTTTTGCTGTCCAAGAGTGACATTTATGAAATTTTTCTAGACTCCATATTTTAATTGTATGTATAGCAGTGTCACAGATTAAAATTTTTTTTTCTAAATTTTCCAGTCGTTTTTCTTCCTTAAATTGGCCTTTTGCTATTTTTAATAAATCTTCGTAATTATAGGCTCTATTTAAGCCATTAAGGTATTCTCTTGCAAATTCTTTCACAACATTACACTTATATATAATACCTAAAGAATTAGCTAGCGTTGTTTTACCACTTGATTCAGCTCCAGTAATTGCAATTTTTGTAATCATTTTTTTTGCAAGTCAGTTTTCCAGGTTAAATATCCATGAATAGCAAATGGAATATAAAAGAAAAATAGAAAACAATAAAAATAATCGCCTGTATATAAGTAAAAGAAACCGCTAATTACATCAATCCATATAAAATATAACCAGCTTTCTAATATTTTTTTAGTTGTCATGTACATTGGAATTATATTAAACATGAACATTAAAGCATCAAAAAATGGCTCTTTACTAGAGAACGTAGACTGAGATACTAAATTGGTTTCTAAAAATGTAAATAAGCCAATTGTTAAAAAACTACCAATGATGATTACAAAAGCATGATGTTTGCCACTCCAGCTTTTGACAATTAATTGAGAATTTCCTTTTTGCGACCAGCTTTTTAAACCTGAGAAACCAACAATTATAAAAAATAATTGCATGACTGATTGCAAGGGTAAGCCAATTGTAAAGAAAGCATAACCATTTAATATTGCTGCAATTATTAAAGCCGGCCAACATAATATATTTTGTTTGATTGATAGCACCACATAAATAACGCTAAATAAAACGCCAAAAAACTCATATATATGATGGTAGATATAATTTAATATTTCAGTCATTTATTTTTTTGCAATAGATATGAAATAATTTTTAAATATTTCGTGATATATTTTAAAATTTATTATTCTGTTATCCTTTTTATACAAACCTAAACTATTAGTTTTATTTAAATTTTTGATAAAAATATTTTTTTTAAATGAGCAGGGTAATCCATTTAAAGTTTTATAGATAGCTTCTTTTGCACACCAAGTGTGATGTAAAAAGTCTTCTAATTCAAAAAAATTATTGGAGTCATTTTTATTTAAAAATTTTGATTTTATTACATTTATTTTTGTGCTTTTTAATTGGATGTCAATTCCAATAAGATCTTTGCTGATTAGAGCTATAGATAGTTCATTAGAGTGGCTTATTGAAATATTTTGATGATTTTCACAAAATGGAGCGCCGTGGCTAGTATATGATATATTGACTTGCTCCCCTGTTAAATCATTTAAGATAAGCTTTGCGGCAACAGATTGTTTTTTTCTTTTCTTATTAGATATTTTATTTAAATAATCTTTTTCCTTCTGATTAAATTTTACATTCTTATATAAGCTTGTAATAGATTCTCTTATTTCCCAAATACCATAAATGTAATCGGCTTTTTTTTTAATCTTTATTAAAGGCATTTAAGTTGGTGAAATTCGGGATTAATATATTAAATTTGTATACAATTTATAAAACTTATGAGCACAAAAATAGAAAAAATGAATTTTAAAGTTAAAGATATAAGTCTTGCCGATTGGGGTAGGAAAGAAATAAAATTAGCAGAAGCAGAAATGCCAGGATTAATGATGCTTCGTGAAAAATATGGTAAAAGTAAGCCTTTAAGAGGGTCTAGAATTGCTGGCTGTTTGCATATGACTATTCAAACAGCTGTTCTAATAGAAACATTGGTAGTTCTTGGAGCAGAAGTTTCTTGGTCGTCTTGTAATATTTTTTCAACTCAAGATCATGCTGCTGCTGCAATAGCAAAAACAGGAATCCCTGTTTTTGCTTGGAAAGGAATGAATGAAGAAGATTTTGATTGGTGTATAGAGCAGACATTACATGCATTTAAGGATGGGGAACCATTAAATATGATACTTGATGATGGTGGAGATTTGACAAATATGGTCTTAGATAGATTTCCAAACTTAGTTAACGATATTAGAGGGATATCAGAAGAAACTACAACAGGTGTATTGCGTTTATATGAACGAGAAAAAAACAATACTTTGCGGTTGCCAGCTATAAATATTAATGATTCTGTGACAAAATCTAAATTTGACAACAAATATGGATGTAAGGAATCTGCTGTAGATGCAATAAGAAGGGCAACTGATATTATGTTAGCCGGAAAATCTGCGGTTGTTGCGGGTTATGGCGATGTTGGAAAAGGAACTGTTGCATCATTAAAAGGGGCGGGTTGTAGAGTTCTGGTTACAGAGATCGATCCTATTTGCGCGCTACAAGCTTCTATGGATGGTTTTGAAGTAAAGAAAATGATAACAGCCATTCCAAAAAGTGATATTGTCATTACTGCGACAGGAAATAAGGATATAATTACAGGAGAGCATTTTTTATTAATGAAAGACAAAACAATAGTTTGTAACATAGGGCACTTTGATAATGAGATTGATGTAAAGTGGTTAAATGACAATGCGCTTAAAAAAGATGAAATTAAACCGCAAGTTGATTTATACACTCTACCAAATGGCAATGAAATCATTTTGTTAGCTGAGGGAAGATTAGTGAATTTAGGTTGCGCAACAGGGCACCCTTCATTTGTTATGTCAAATTCGTTTACAAATCAAGTTTTAGCTCAAATAGAATTATGGAGCTCTAGTGATAAATATGAAAATAAAGTGTACACATTACCAAAAGAGCTAGACGAAATGGTGGCTAGACTACATCTTAACAAATTAGGTGTTGAATTAGAAGAGTTAAACGAAGAGCAAGCAAATTATATTAATGTAAAAAAAGAAGGGCCTTATAAGCCTGACTATTATCGGTATTAATTAAATATAGATAAGTTATTTCCATTATATATTGTGTTGTATCTTTTTAGTGGTTGATTAGCAGGGCCTTCAATAACAGACCCGTCAGTGATTAAAAATTCCGAGTCAGAACAAGGATCTGTCATGGTTATATTATCATTTTGAACACTTACTTGACATTTTGAAACGGGATTAAATGTACTAGCTCTATCATATGCTATAAACTCTTCAAAATTTTTTCTATATAGCAAGATTCCACCAACGCCTCCGTTTAAATACATCCATCCACCAGGGTTTTCTACATCAAAAAATTCAGGATTGTTTATATATAAAAATAAATTAACATCTACTTGAGGAAAATTATAATTTTCATTTTCACAACTTAGTAGTATGCAAATAATCAAGAAATAAAATTTTTTCATAGCTTAAACATAATAAGTATTTAATAACTCTTAGATTTTGTGTTAATTTTTAATTAAAATACATATATTTAACCTACAAAAAATCACAGTTATATCAAAAAATACTTAAATGGCCAGATTTAATTTCACTTATTTCACTCTATTTTTCCTTTTATTTTCCTTTTCTTTTTCACAAAGTGGAACCTTAAAGGGGAGGATTATTGATGGAACTAATGCAGAATCAATACCAATGGTTAATATATCTCTTTTACAAGATGGGGCTATTATTGGTGGGACTTCTTCTGATATGGATGGGTATTATACAATTAAACCCATTCCTCCCGGAAAATATACGGTAGAGGCATCTTTCATAGGATATCAAAAAACAATAGTAAACAATGTCCTAATCTCTCCTAATAAAATTACTTCTGGTAATTTTGAATTACTCCCGGAAAATACGGAGTTAGGAACAGTAAATATTATAGAAAGTTCAGTTCCTTTAATAGACCCTGATAAAACGGGTGCTGTAAAAACTAAAGAACAGATAACAGCTCTTCCTACTAGAAATGTTCAATCTGTTGCTGCAACTACAGCAGGTATTTATCAGGCAGATGAAGGGGAGGCTTTGAATATTAGAGGAAGTAGGTCTTCTTCAACTGATTATTATGTGGATGGAATAAAGATTACAGGTAATATTAATGACATTCTTCCTCAAGACGCAATTGATCAAATGACAGTAATAACAGGGGGTCTTCCAGCAAAATTTGGTGATGCAACTGGAGGTATTGTAAGTGTTACAACTAGAGGCCCTTCAAGTATTACAAGAGGTGGTATAGAATTAATATCTTCATCATTGACTGACCCATACAATTATAATTTATTGTCATTCAATGCTTCTGGTCCCATACTTAGAAAAAAAGACGAAAATAAAACACCTATAATAGGTTATTTAATTACTGGTGAATATAATTTCGCAAAGGATCATGATCCGTCTGCTGTAGGTATTCCAAGCTTAAAAACTGAAATTTTTAATGATATTCAAGAAAATCCATCTCAATTTATAGGGGTTCCAAATTATTTAGATTTTTCTACTGTTTACTCCGTTAATAGAGCTGAGTTTTTGAAAGAATCTGACTGGGATATGGTAGATGTGAAACCAAACAATGGTAGGGATGAAATAAAATTACAGGGTAAATTAGATTTCAGATTAGGTAAAGATATAAATTTAAGTGTAGGAGGTTCATATTCTAATAAACATGAAATGTCTTCTTCTTGGAGAAGAGTTCTTCTTAATTACGATTCAAATTATGAGTTTGTGGATGATAATCTTAATCTTTATGCAAGATTACAACATAAATTAAGTGATGATCAATCCAGTGGTTCTTTAAAAAATGTATTTTATACACTTCAAGCAAATTACTCTAAGAGCGGTGAGTTATTACAAGACCCAAGACACGGGGATAATTATTTTGCATATGGATATGTTGGAAAGTTTAATCCTCAAATGAATTATCAATATGAAAGTAATCCATTTGGATGGGAAACTAAAGATATCAGGATAATTCAAGAGAATGGAGACACTATTTTTGAAACTCACACAGGTGCGATTTTAGAAGAATATATTACTTATGATTTTGAGCCAGGAGAAGAAAATCCCTTGATGGCAAATTATACCGAACAGTATATAAATTACTTTCATTCCTATCTTCCTAACTTAGACCCTTCTATGGAACATATTATGTTTGGTGGGGGTTTAAGAAATGGGGACACGCCTCCTTATGTTTATTCTTTATGGCTTAATACAGGAGAGGTTGCGTATACATTTCGTGATATTGATGCAACTAGATTTGGTTTCACAGGATCTGCTTCCGCTGACATAGGGGATCATGCGATAGAATTTGGTTTTGAATATGAACGAAATAAAACAAGTTATTATCGTGTTTGGGGTCCAGATTTATGGAATCTAGGTAGGCAGTTAGCGAATCAACATTTACAAAACAAGGTCTATTTTGTAGATGACCAAATTCAAAATCAATATGGAGAGGATTTCTTAATTTTTTCTAGCGAGTATTTAGTTTCAGAAGAGCAATATTCTACTTTTGGTCAAAATATTAGAAATCAATATGATATTCCTGATAATGAGTGGGTATATCTAGATCAATTTACTCCTAATCAGCTTTCTCTTGATATGTTTAGTGCTGATGAATTAATGGATAATGGAAATTTACCTGTTTATTATTATGGCTATGATTATAAAGGAGATCCTGTTAATGGGGCTAGAGTTAGTTTTGATGAGTTTTTAAATGATACAGATGCAAATGGGAATTTTACTAGAAGAATTTCAGCATTTGAACCTATATATACTGCGGGGTATATTCAAGATAAATTTTTCTTTGATGATATAGTTTTCAACGTTGGAGTTCGTGTTTCTAGGTATGATGCAAATCAAGAAGTATTGAAAGATAAATACTCACTTTTACCTGTAAGAACAGCTCAACAAGTTGATGCTTCTTTAAATCCGAATGCACTTTTAGATATTAATACTGGTCAATATTCACATCCTTCAAATATAGGAGAGGATTTTGTTGTATATGCCAATTCTATAACAGATCAAAACCAAATTACTGGTTATAGAGATGGGGATAATTGGTATGATGCAACAGGTCTTCCAATTACTGACCCTTCAGTTTTAAATTTAGGAAGTGGAGTAATCCCTTTTTTAGAAGACCCTGATCATGTTTCTAAACCAAATGGAGGTTTAACAGGGGATGCCTTTGAAGATTATACTCCTGAAGTAATGATTGAGCCACGTATTTCTTTTAATTTTCCAATTTCTGATCAGGCAATGTTCTTTGCTCACTATGATATATTAACTCAAAGACCACAAGCAATGTCTAGAATGAATCCATACGACTTTCTGTATATTGCTCAAAGAGCGAGTAGTGGAGATTTCCAAAATCCAAATTTAAAGATGGAAAGAACCATAGATTATGAAGTTGGCTTTAAGCAAGCGCTAACAGAACAATCAGCTTTACAAATTTCAGCATTTTATAAAAATTTGAAGGATATGGTACAGCAAGAAAGAGTTAATTATGCTTATCCAATATCATATACTCATTATAATAATATTGATTTTGGAAATGTCAAAGGTTTCTCTTTTAATTATGAATTAAGAAAAACAAAAAATATATCTTTCAATGCAAATTATACATTGCAGTTTGCAGATGGAACGGGCTCTTCTTCAGAAACTGCAGAAAATATCATACAAGCAGGTTTTCCTAATTTAAGAGTAACGCTTCCTTTAGATTTTGATCAAAGGCACAGCGTGAATGGAAACATAGACTTTAGATATGGTTCAGGTTCTAATTATAATGGACCAATATGGTTTGGAAAAAAAGTGTTTCAGAACTTTGGCGCAAATTTAAATTTAACTGCAGGTTCAGGAACTCCATATAGTCAACAAACTAATGCGACAACTGACCAATTTGGAATACCTATTCAAACTACTTTGGAAGGAAGTGTTAATGGTTCAAGAAAGCCATGGTCATTTAGAGCAGATTTAAAATTAAATAAAGAATTTTCTTTTTCTTTAGGTGAAATAAATGGTAACCAGAGAAAACTTAAAATGAACGCATATGTTTGGGTTCAAAATTTATTAAATGCGGATAATATTATTCAAGTATATGATTATACAGGTAACGCTAATGATGACGGTTATTTGACTTCTGCTGAAGGTCAAGCATATGTACAACAGCAAATTGATCCTGTAGCATTTTCAGATCAATATTCTGCTTCTATAATTGATCCAAATAATTTTAGTAGACCAAGAACAATTAGAATAGGTTTAACAATGAACTTTTAATTTATGATTTTTATGAATAAAAAACATATAATTTTTTACACGATAATTACTTTTTTCTTTTCAATTTTTTCCTTTGCTAAAGAAAATATACCAAATCCAAATAGTAATTCAAACGCACTAAGGGTTATTTCAGCTGGTTGTTTGCCAGCTACAGCTCAAACGCAGTTAAATGTGAATAATGTGAAAACATTAATTATGACTGGTGGTGATATGTGGTGGGATTTAAATGATGGTGTCTATGAAATACCTAATGGAAGTGATAAACACTCTATGTTTGCTGGAGCACTATGGATAGGTGGATTAGATGACCAAGATAATCTGAAGGTTGCGGCAATGACTTATCGTCAAGATGGAAATGATTTTTGGCCAGGACCTTTAAATGCAGATAATACAAGTAGTGAATATGGATCAATTTCAGCCTCAGTTTGTGCAGAATATGACCAACATTATAAAATCACTAGGCAAGAGGTAGAGGATTATGTTGCGTATTTAAATTGTATTTCAGAACCTGGATGTGACATGTCAGAATTTGATGATTATGTTCAGCCCGCTATAATTAGTGAATGGCCAGCTAGTAGAATAGATGTTGATGGGACATTTGATTATTTGGCTCCTTTTGTTGATGTTAATGGAGATGGAAGTTATACTACTGGAGTTGACTATCCAGGTTATGATTTAGAAGGAACTGCTGATTGTAAAACGGATGATGTTTTATTTGGTGACCAAACTCTTTGGTGGGTTTTTAATGATAATGGAAATATTCATACAGAATCAGGATCTGAATCAGCAATAGGTTTAGAAATACAAGCTCAAGCATTCGGTTTTTCTACTAATGATGAGATTAATGATATGACATTTTATAGTTATAAAATTATGAATAGATCTACGGAAACTCTGAATGAAACATATTTTGGGCAGTGGGTTGATCCAGATTTAGGAAATTATCAAGATGATTATGTTGGGTGTGATGTTGGTCTTGGTTTAGGATATTGTTATAATGGAGATGCTGAAGATGATGGAGCGTCAGGTTACAATTATGATTCAGATGATCCTCCTCCAGCAATTGGTGTTGATTTTTTTAGAGGGCCATTAGCAGATCAAAATGATGGTTTAGATAATGATGGTGATGGTGAAATTGATGAAGCCGGAGAACAAATCATTATGTCTAAGTTTGTATATTACAATAATGATTTTTCAGATCATGGAAATCCAGAAGATGCTATACATTATTATAATTATTTAAAAGGAATTTGGAAAGATGGAAACCCAATGACATATGGTGGAACAGGATGGGAATCAGGAAACCCAGGGTGTAATTTTATGTTTCCAGATGACACAGATCCAAATTTTACTGAACCTTGGACAGAGATAACAGCTGGAAATGATCCTGCTGACAGAAGATTTTTACAATCTGCAGGTCCTTTTTCATTAGAACCAGGAGCGGTTAATTATATTACAATAGGTGTTGTTTGGGCGCGAGCTTCAGAGGGAAATAATTTTGCTTCTGTTGAAAAGATGAAATTAGCTGATAGAAAAGCACAAACACTGTTTGATATTTGTTTTGAGGTAATTGATGGGCCTAGCGCTCCTGATGTTGAAGTTGTTGAATTAGATGAAGAGTTAATTTTGAATTTAACTTATTCTGAAAACTCAAATAATTTTGGTGGCTCATATATTGAAGAAGATCCTTTTATTTCTGATGTTTTAGCAGATCTTGATGGTGATGGCGTTTATGAAGATATACCAATAGATCGTAATTATAGATTTGAAGGATATCAAGTTTTTCAATTAAAAGATGAACAAGTATCAGTCAATGATTTATATGATCCAAATAAAGCTTATATGGTTTTTCAATGTGATATTGAAAACTACAGATCTCTTGATGAAAATGGTCAGCCAATAGTAGGATTTGAACCAGGAGATAATCCTGACCCAATAGCTGATTTAGTGAATTATAATTTGGATGAGTCTGTGGGGCCAAATGTATTTGTTCCACAAAACATGACTTTAGGAGCAGATAATAATGGACTTTCTCATTCAATTAGAATTACAGAAGATAAATTTGCTACTGGAAATTCAGATCTTATAAATAATAAACCGTATTATTTTATGGTTGTAGCTTATGCTCATAATGATTATATAAAATATGCTACAGATACACCATTTAACAACTCGGATCCTTATACTGCAAGTTCAGTTGGTCAGAAAAAACCATATTTAGCAGGTAGAAAAAATATTAAAACTTATACAGGGATTCCTCATAAAATTGAAGCGACTGGTAATTTAGTTAATGCTGAGTATGGGATGAGGCCACCTATTATAGGATTATCTGGATCAGGGAACGGTGGTTTTGTTTTAGAAATCAGTGATGATACTAGAAGTGAAATAGCAAACAATAATTTTTCAGATTCGATTTTTTATTTAGAAAATAGTGGACCTATAGATATTTCTGTTATTGACCCTCTTTCTGTTCCAGATGCTGATTTTGTTTTTGAAATGAAAGATGTAATTATTGAGAATGGTGTTTTAGTTGATGCAAGTTGGGATTTAACAAAAATAGAAAATGGAGAAAGTGTAACAATTTCTTCATCTAATACCATGCAGGAACAAGTACAGCAAGTAATTCCAGAATGGGGATTAGGGGTTACATTAAAAAATGTTGTTAGTCCTACTTCAGGTCAAGCAGTAGATAAAGGTTTTTTAGGTTTTGAAGTTTTGGAATCTAATACTGAAGAGTCTCCAATTCAACTTATTCAAGATACAGATGGTTTCCCTCAGTATATACCTATTTTAAATGCATTTGATTGGATACGATCTGGTACAACTTCATATCCCGAAACAGATCCTGTTTTAGGTCAGTTTAGTATATACAGTGACCAGGGAGCCCCCTCTGAACCTGAAGACCCAAATGCAGTTTTTGAAGTTTTAACTAACGGATTGATATCTCCGTATAAATTACTTTCTAGTGACTATAAACATGAATATGAGGCAAATGATTTTACTTTTAGAGACACAATAGGTTGTGGCCCTGCTTTTAAAGATTTTAAATCCGATTGTTCTTTAGATAGTTTAAATAATGTAGATATAATTTTTACTTCTGATAAATCTCTTTGGACTAGAGTTCCAATATTAGAAATGGCAGAAGAAATGATAGAAAGTAATGGAAGTTTAACTCCAACAGGGGTTGATAATGCAAAAAAATGGGATTTAAGAACATCAAGTTCAGTAGATAAAAATGGAAATCCAGATGGAACTGGAACTGGTTGGGGTTGGTTCCCAGGATATGCTATTGATGTTTCGAAAGGAATTAGATTGGATATAATGTTTTCCGAAGACTCCTCTTTTCCAAATCAAAATGGGTCAGATATGATATTTAATCCATCAGATGAAATATGGGTTAATCAAAGTATAACTGGAATTAATCTTGGTACAGCTGACTGGAGTACATTTTCTGATGTTTCGGCAGATGAGATTTGTTTAGGTGGAAAACATTGGGTATTTGTTTTAAATACACCTTACCAAGGTGATGATGAATTATTAAATACAAATAAAGATTTATTCGATAATTGGAATTTAGCATCTAGAAAGAAGAAATTAATTCCAAAAATAACTTGGGTTATGGGAACGATGGGAACAGGTATTGATTTTAATTCAGAATGGTCTGATTTTGGATATAAGGTTAGAGTTACGGAAAAGTATGGAATAAGAAATGAATCAGGGGTTAATAGTGGCTTTCCTAAATATAGATTTAACACAAATGATATATTAACTGTTTTAAATGACGAACAAACACAAAAAGAAGGACTTGAAATGGTTAATGTGGTTCCTAATCCATACAATGGTATTTCGAGTTATGAAACTAGTCAGTTAGACAATAGAGTTAAAATTATAAACCTACCAAGAGAATGTACAATTTCTATATATTCTATCAATGGAACTTTGATTAATCAAGTGTCTAAAGATGCTGAAACGACAGAGTTTGAATGGGATTTGAAAAATATGTATGGCATTCCGATTGCATCAGGTTTATATATTATTCATATTGATGCACCTGGTATAGGTGAAAAAGTTATTAAATGGTTTGGTACAATGAGGCCAATAGACTTAAACACATTTTAATTAGTTTTTATATAAAAAATTATTATGATCAAAAAAATAAATAAATTAGTAAAAATCATTTTCTTAGTATTTCTATTAGTAAACACCCATAATTCATATTCTCAAACAGACGGAGAGGAGCGTGTTGGTCAAGCAGGTGCTTATGAGCTTTTAATTAATCCTTGGGCAAGAAGTTCAGGTTTAGCAAGCTCTAATACTGCGTCTATTAGAGGAATAGAATCAGTTTTTTTAAATGTAGCGGGTTTAACGGGAACTAACTCTACTGAAATCATGTTTTCTCATGCCTCTTGGTTTGCGGACATTTCTATAAGTAGTTTTGGGGTAGGTCAAAAAGTAGGAGATACAGGAGTTATGGGAATATCTTTTATGTCTTTAGATTTTGGTGAAATTGTTAGAACTACTGAACAGAACCCAAATGGAGGATTAGGTACTTTCTCTCCTCAGTTTATGAATGTTGGGTTATCTTATGCTAAGAAGTTTACTGATCGTATTTCAGGGGGTGTGACTTTAAGACTAATCTCTGAATCTGCAGCTGAAATTGCAGCTAATGGATTTTCTTTTGATACAGGGATTCATTATGAAACTGGATCAAGAAATCAAGCAAAATTCGGAATTGCTTTAAAAAATATTGGGACAGGTATGGCTTTTAATGGTGATGGTGATGATGTTACACTAATGGGAGAAAGTTATGAATCTACTTTTGAGATTAGATCAGAAAATTTTGAATTACCAGCGTTGTTACATATTGGAGGTTCTTATGATTTTTTATTTAATGATATACATACCGTAATGCTGTGTCTTAATTTTACTTCCAATTCATTTTCAAAAGATCAATTTTTATTTGGAACAGAATACTTATATAAAGATTATTTAGCTTTAAGGTTTGGATATACTTTTGAAGACGGCATTTTTAAGGACTTTAATCAAGGTAGAACAACAGCTTTTACAGGACTTTCTAGTGGTTTTTCATTTCAGATTCCAATTTCTGGAGAAACAAATTTCAGTTTAGATTATTCGTTTAGATCAGCTAATCCACTTAGCTCTGTTCATACTTTAGGAGCAAGAATAGACCTGTAAAATAATAAATAAGTTTTTTTCTAGTTATTATATAGTATAAAAATCAGTTAATTATGAATAAGATATCTTATTACAGTAAGGAGGCCTTTGATAAACTAAGGTCAGATTTAGATTATTTATGTTCTGTTGAAAGACCAAAAATATCTGATCAAATTGCTCAAGCAAGAGATAAAGGTGATTTGTCAGAAAATGCTGAATATGATGCTGCAAAAGAAGCTCAAGGTCTACTTGAAATGAGAATAGCAGAATTAGAAGAAAAACTATTATATGCAAGAATATTAGATACATCTAAATTAGATGATTCTAAGGTTTTGTTATACTGTACAGTAAAAATAAAAAATATAGAAACAGCACAACTTTTTGAGTATACACTTGTCTCAGAATCTGAAGCCAATTTATCTGAGGGTAAAATTTCTGCAAATTCTCCAATTGGAAAAGGCTTGTTGACTAAAGAAAAAGGTGATATTGCCGAAATACAAATACCATCGGGTTTATTAAAATTTGAAATTGTTGAAATTTCACGATAATGCCCTCTGTTTTTTCTCAAATAATAAATAAAAAAATTCCCGCGGATATAGTTTTTGAAAATGAAGATTGTATTGCTTTTATGGATATTATGCCAATTCAAAAAGGACATGTTTTAGTTGTCCCAAAATTAGAAGTAGATAATATTTTTGATCTTCCTTTAAATACTTATACTTCACTGTTTTCTTTTGCTCGTAAAATTTCTATTGCTATGAAAAAAACTTTTAATTGTAAAAGGATAGGAGTTTCTGTTATTGGATTTGAAATACCTCACGCTCATATTCATTTAATACCAATTAACCATATAGATGATATGGATTTTAATAATAAAAAAGTAATAAAAAAACATGAACTAAAATTAATTGCAAAAAAGATATCAAAAGAAATAAATTTATCAACCTAATCTATCGGGATTATTTTTTAAAAAATCCTCCCAATTCATTTTTTTATTTTTAGCTGAATTTTTAAAAATTGTTTTTTTTTGTAAAGCATGGCATACTGCAACGGCTAAACCATCAGTTGCATCAAAATATGATGGCTTTTTATTTATATTTAACATATTCATTAACATAGAGGAAACTTGATTTTTAGAAGAATTTCCAGACCCTGTCACAGCTAATTTTATCTTTTTTGGAGCATATTCAAATACTTTTCTTTCCTTTTTTATAGAAGCAATAATTGCAACACCTTGTGCTCTTCCTAATTTTAACATTGATTGTATGTTTTTTCCAAAAAATGGAGCTTCAATTGCAACTTCATCAACATTGAAATTGTCAATTAAATAAGAAATTTTTTCAAAAATCATTTTTAATCTAATATCATGATCTTCAATTTTATTTAGTAATAAAACATTTAAATCTAGAATTGTAATTTTTTTATTTTCTAATTTTATTATACCAAATCCTAATATGTTTGTTCCGGGGTCAATTCCTAAAATTATTTTTGATTCTTTAGGTGCGCTATTAATCATATATTAAAGATACACAAGTATTAATTGTATCTTTAATATAATTAACTTAATATAAGTTGTTATTTAAAAATATTATAAGGTTTTTGATATTAAATTCTATTCCAATTATAAGTGGGGGTGTGATTTTTATCTTTGTTTTTTTATCTGTATTTGCTTATTATTTAATACCTCAAAATACTAATATGTCAAATGAGATTGAATTATCAATAGCTAAAAAACCACCAGGTTTTACAGTTAACTATTTATTTGAAAAGAAAAATAAAACGAATAATAATTTTTTTAACAAATTATTTTTTGGTGAAAATTTAAGTTATAAGAAAATCCCTATTCATAAGTATGAGTTAAGAAATGATACAGTTTTTTTTATTGAATATACAAATGATTTAGAAAATAATAATTTTAAAAAAAAACACATCGAAAAACTGATATTTAATAATGCTAGTGTAATTCATTCGAAATTTTTTTTTTTAGGAACTGATAAATTTGGAAGAGATTTATTAAGCAGAATTATCTTAGGTTCTAGATTGTCTCTTGCTGTAGGTTTTTTTTCTGTTTTAATTTCTTTATTTATAGGTTTGTTTTTAGGTTTAATGGCTGGTTATTTTGGTGGAAAAATTGATGTTTTAATACAATGGTTAATTAATGTTATTTGGTCTATACCAACTTTATTATTAGTTATTTCTTTGAGTTTAGTTTTAGGAAAAGGTTTTTGGCAGCTTTTCTTAGCTATTGGTTTTACTATGTGGGTTGAAGTTGCTCGTGTTACTAGAGGGGAGGTTTTAAAGATTAAATCAAAGCCATATGTAAAGGCAATTAAATCATTAGGATATAGTAATAGTAGAATTATATTTAAACATATTTTTCCAAATATTATTAATCCTATTATTGTAATTTCCACTGCCAATTTTGCTACAGCAATATTATTAGAATCTGGGTTAAGCTTTTTGGGATTAGGAGTTCAGCCACCTATTCCCTCTTGGGGAACTATTATAAAAAATCATTATTTATTTATTTTAATTGACAATCCATTTACTGCTATTTTTCCAGGTTTTTGTATTGTTGTATTGGTTTTGTCGTTTATGTCTTTAGGTAATTTTTTTAGAGATATAATGGATATTAAAACAAAATAATACCTAGTAAAAATATAAATAAACCACAAAGCATTATCAATATTGTATAAGGTAAAATTTGGCGTGCTTTTAAAGCAGTTATTCCAAGAAGAGGTAAAGCCCAAAATGGCTGTAACATATTTGTTAATTGATCTCCATAAACAAATGCCATGATTGTTTTTTCAAAAGGAACAGATAATTCATGGGCAGCTTGTAATATTATAGGTGCTTGTACAGCCCATTGCCCACCTCCACTAGGGACAAAGATATTTACTATTCCTGCGCTTATCATTGTATATATCGGATAAGTAAAGTCTGTTGATATTCTTACAAAAAAATCAGAAAAAATAGAGACTAATCCAGATGTTGTCATAATACCCATAATTCCAAAATATAATGGAAATTGTATCAAAATTCCAGAAGCTCCTTTTATAGCTATGCTTATAGATTTTAAGAAATTATTAATATTCGAATGTAAGAATAGTGCTAATCCAAAAAGTGTCAAGTTTATATAATTAGGGTTAATGAATTCAAGTGATTCACTCATAAATATTTTCGCTATTGATAATAGTAATATACTACCACCGATAAAGGTTCCTAAAAAATTAGATCCATCTAGTTTTTCTGCTAAAAATTTTTCTCCTTTTTCTTGAAAAGATTTTTCGAGAGACATTTTTTTTAGTTTTACAGTCGATTCTTTTTTACTTATCTTTCCAATTATCATAAATAATGTGGGGATAAATATTATTAATAATAGACTTACAAAAATGTTCATATTAGAAAAAACAGTGTTGCTAAAATCAATATTTTCAGGTAGAGCTTTAATTAGGGTTTCATTAGATATAATTTCATTAAGATGATTTTTTTCTGAAATTTTTAAGGTGGCGGACCCAGAAAGTCCACCGTGCCAAACCATTAAACCAGAGTAACCGGCTGCCCCAATTAAAGGATAATTAATTTTTATATTATTTTCCATACTACTTTCACCTACTTTTCTAGCTAAAATAGCCCCAAATATTAATCCTAATCCCCAATTAAAAAGACTGATTAATATTGAGAAAAATGAAACTATTAATGCAGCAGAAGAGGTGTTACGACAAAATTTAGTAATATTGGAGATGCTTCTGGATGCCACTTTTGTTAATGCAACAGAATGGCCTAAAACTAACATTAACATCATTTGAGTCGTAAAGCTTAATAGTCCAGAATTCCATAGTCCTTTTTCCCAGCCATAAATTATATTTCCAATAGATTCATCAGTGAATAATGTAGCTATAAGAATAATGAGTAATGTTAAAAAGATTGCAATAGTAAAAGGTGATGGAAAAAAGTTTCGAAAAACAGTTTCGATGAATTTTACAGCTGACATTTTTTAGAATGGGTTTTCTTCTTTCGGGGTTTTAACTTCTATATTTTCATCCATAGTGTTTTCAATTTTCCAAGCATCAATATTATGAAAATACCGGTCATTAAATTTCTTAGAGTATAAATTAAAAGAAACCACAATATGGTCATTAATATTAAATCTCTTTAGCATTGCTATTCTTTCTTCTCCAAAAAGCTGAAAGCATATTTCTGAATTAAATTGAGCTCCAGTATTAATTATGAAATTTTGTTTTTTCCACATTTTACCTTCTTTCCCTGAGATAGTTTCGGGTTCTAATTTTTTTGTTAGATTTCCTTTTATTATTAGTGAGCTCATTTTATGATATTATTTTTTTTTATTTCAAAAAGGGATTTTTTAGAACTTTTAATATACCAATTAAAGCCTAGTCTACCTATTAAATTAATTTTTTCCTGATCAATTTTTTTTTGTTCGTTTAGTATTTTTTCAGAAATATGAATTAATAATATGTCACAAATAATTAGATTTCCAGCGCCTCCATTTTCGCCTAAACTTATGATTTTTTTTACTTTACATTCCATTTGTACTGGAGATTCTTTTACTCGAAATGGCTTTATCAAATTAGATTTTAAATGTGTAAATCCAGATTCTATAAATTCATCAATATCACTAGGGTAATCTAAGCTAGAAAGAACCATTTTTTCTGCGATATCTTCATTAACTACATTAATAACTACTTCTTTAATTTCTTTTAAATTTCGTAAAGTGTCTTTTTCAGTATTATTTCGGATTCTTCTAGCAGGAGAGAATATTAATACAGGCGGATTGCCACTAAAAACATTAAAAAAACTAAATGGGCTTAAATTAGGAACATTATTATTGTCAATTGTGCTTGCTAAAGCAATAGGCCTTGGTCCAACTGAGCTAAGTAAAAATTCTTGCACAATTTTAGTTTCGGTATTTTTCGGATTAATTGTTATCATTTAAAAAAATATAATCATTATTAAGTGAATTTAAGATATAAATTATTAATTTGAAATAAAGTAATTCTATTTTTTGTCCTCTTTATAAATAGTTATAGATTTGTTCTATTGTATGAAATGCGGATATGGTGGAACTGGTAGACACGCTAGATTTAGGATCTAGTGCCGAAAGGTGTGTGGGTTCGACTCCCT
>MDSW01007428.1_pt1 | contig 23956 bp, 26 predicted proteins | sample 811171 | NCBI WGS metagenome assembly MDSW01 (sample SAMN05326641, study PRJNA326480) | marine metagenome | isolation source: seawater | place: Atlantic Ocean: North West | collected 2012 | reverse complement strand
TTCTAGTATATTCCAAAAACCCAGTAAGTTGGACCTTATATAAGTTTTAGGATATTTGAGTGAGTATCTTACCCCAGCTTGTGCGGCAAGATGAATAACTTTGAAATTTTTTAAATTATTAAAGATTCTATCTAATTTTTTATAATTCGAAATATCTACTTTATGAAACTTAAAATTTCCTTTGATTTTTTTTAGTTGTTTTAAGCGATTTAGCTTTAAATCAACATCATAATAACTATTAATATTATCAATCCCAATAACATGATATTTTTTTTCTAAAAGCATTTTGCAAACATGAAATCCTATAAAGCCAGCAGAGCCTGTTACTAAATAGATTGGTTTATTTTTAATCATTATTCCTTAAATTTTTGTCATCGATCGTTATTATCTTATCACAATTTTTCAATAATTCTTCGTCGTGAGATACAATAATACAAATCCTTCCAGATGAAATTTTTTTTAAATTTTCAATAAATTTATTTTTGGTATTTATGTCGAGATTATTTGTTGGCTCATCAAAAATTAGTATACCTGGGTTTCTGTAAATAGCTCTTGCTACTCCAATCATTTGTGCTTGACCCCCAGACAAATTAGCGCCTTGTTCAGTTATTTTGTGTTTTTCAATATTTGGTACATCCAATAGATCGCTAAGTTTTACTAGTTCTAAACTTTTTTTAATATCGATTGAATTAATTTCATTTTTACTCTCTCCCATGGCAATATTTGATTCGATGGTATCATTAATTAGAAATATATTTTGTGGTACATAGCCAATTAAATTTTGAAAATTGTTTTTTTTAGAGCTTAAAACTGATCCATTAAAGTATATCTTTCCTTTTGAGGGTTCTAATAATCCCATTATTAGTTTAGTTAAAGTAGATTTTCCAGATCCAGATTTTCCAGAAATACCATAAATATAATTTTTTTCGAAATTATAATTTAAATTTTGTAAAACTAATTTTTCCAATTCGTATGAAAAACTCACATTATCTAATCTGATTTCTAATTTATCTGTATTTTTAAGTATTTTATTTTCTCTATTATCAATATCTTGAGTTTTGTTTAGTAGCATTTTTTTTCTATTATCAAAAAACTCTATAAAGGTTTTTTCATTATAGATTATTGTTGAAAAATTAGAATTTATTGCTCCGAATGAAGGTGTCATTCTTGCTGCAACCAAAGCTAAAAAACTAATTATCGGTAACATTTCATCAGTGTTTTTATTTCCATAAAAAATTTCAATTAAAACAAAGCATATAACTATAGCGACACCTACAACTTCAAAAATATTTTTTGGTAGTGATTGTATAATTCTATTTATATTGCTGAATTTTATTTGTAAATTAAGTTGATTTAAATATTTTTTTATAAAAAATTTTTTTTTGGAAGATAATTTTATTAAAATTACATTATCTATTACTTCTGAAATTGATTTTAACATCAAAGATGAGTGTTTATTTTCACGATCTGCCGATGTTCTTACAAAACCTTTTAGGGTATTTATTAAAATTAAAAAAATTGAAAAAAATATCAAAATTACAATAGTAAAAATGCTTTTATTTATAAAATATAGCGTTGTAGAAATTGAAATTATTAATAAAAAATCTTTAATTAACATGTTGTATGCAGTAATAAATTTAGCAACTCTTTTCACCTCGTTATATATTTTATAGGTAAATGCAGATTTAGCTGTATCTATTAAATATTTAAAGTCAGAAGCAAGTATATAACTAAATATTTCATCACTGTTATCTGAGATTATAGATTGTCTAATTTTCAGTGAAAACCAATTACTAAACACAACTATAAAATTTTTTATAATGAAAGCAGTAATTACAACAATTGAAACTTCAAATATTAAAGTTGTTTTATCTAGTTCAATTAAATAGGTTTTTAAAAAATTAAATGGTATCTTTTCTATAATCATTTTTGTGTTAGACAAAAAACCCACATATAGCGCTAAAATTCCAATACTAAAGATCTCTAATATTGCAGCCAAAATAGAGTTTAAGAAAAATAAAACTAATAAAATTTTATTTTTAAAATTTAATATTTCGAAGATCTTCAAGATATGTAAAAAATATTTTAACATTCAAATTAATTCATTCTAAAAAAGCTTTTAATTGAATCAATAATATACTCCTGTGTTTTTTTTGTAAGATCAGGAAATATTGGTAAACTTATTGCATTATCATAATAAAAATTAGAATTACTAAACTCTTTACTTTTGAAGTTATTCTTTTGATAGTATGGTTGTTTATGAATAGGAATATAATGGATACTGGTAATAATATTTTTTTTTCTTAAGTACTTTATAAAATCGTCTCTTTTTTTACTTGTTTTTGATGGATCAACCATCAAAATATATAGGTGATTTGAAAATTTTATATTTTTTTCATATTTAGGAAATATAAAAGGTAAATTTTTTAATTTTTGATCATATCTTTTTTTAATAATTAATCTTTTATTGTAAAATTTATCTATTTTTTCTAATTGACTTAACCCCAGAGAAGCATGTAAATCACTTAATCTATAATTATACCCTAAAGACTGTTGTTCATAGTAGACGCTATTATATTTTTTTTTAACAAATTTTTTTCTGTCTCTAGTAATCCCATGGTTTCTTAACATTAATGCTTTTCTATAATATTCCTTATTATTAGTAACTAGCACACCGCCTTCACCACTTGTAAAAATTTTAACTGGATGAAAACTAAAAACAGCGATATCTGAATATTTACAACTACCAATTTTATCTTTCATATAATATGATCCAAAAGCATGAGATGCATCTTCAAGAACTTTAAAATTGTATCTTTTTTTAAGTGAATGGATTTTTTTTAAATTACAAGGGTAACCGGCTAGATGGACTGGAATTACAACTTTTGGTTTTTTTTTTTGTTTTAACTTTTTACTTAATTTTTCAATTGATAAATTAAAGTCTTCTAAACTGATATCTATTAAATCTAATTTTGCCCCACATAATTCGCCACAATTAGCAGAAGCTACAAAACTATTTGTTGATGTCCAAAATTGATCTGATTTTTTTAATCCTAACACAAGACAAGATATATGAAGAGCGCTCGTAGCTGAATTTACACATACAGCATATTTTACTTTAAGAAATTCTGAAATCTTTTTTTCAAATTTATATATTTGAGGTCCGGTTGTTAAAAAGTCGCTAATTAATGTTTTTTTTACATTTTCGATGTCTGCTTTTGATACTGACTGTCTACTATAGGGAATTATTTTTGGTTTCATTCTTTTTTAAGTCTTTCTCAAGGGCTTCGTACTCACTTGATAATTTTTTCATATAATTTATCGTAAGTTTAGTTTTGTAAGCGATACCACTTGGTGTAAGAAGATAGATATAATTTATTTTCTTTTTATTGTTTTTAAAATTCTTTACTTTTACTAAACCTTTATTTTTGAGAGAGTTAACAATAAAATTTAATTTTCCTAGACTAAGGTTTAGCTCACTAGCAAGTTTTCTTTGAGAAACATTTGGCTCTCTAAAGATTTTTCTTAAAACATTAAGTATTTCTGGATGTTTCATTTTTATATATATATTTAAGAGTATTTAACTTCTAAATGTGTTCATATTTTGAACATAATGTCCCTTTAAATTCTAAGGAAAAATGAGACTTTTAATTGTGCCAGCTAGATCGGGTAGTAAGAGAATAAAAGATAAAAATATTAAAATAATAAAGGATTATCCTATGTTAGTTCATTCATTAAAAATTGCTAAAGAAACAAAACTTTTTGATAAAATTCATTTATCTACTGACTCCGAGAAATATATAAAAATCGCAAAAAAATTTGGTTTTCAAACAGATTTTAAAAGAAACAAAAAATTTTGTGGTGATAAAATTCCAGTTTTAGATGCTATAAAGTCTGATTTAATCAAGTTCAAAAAACTTGGTTATAAATTTAAAGAAATATGTGTTTTATCTTCCACATCTCCATTAATAAATTATAAAGATCTTCTAAACTCTAGAAAAATTTTTTTAAAATTTAAGAAAAGGTTTCCTGTTATTTCAGCTTCAAGATACCAGACTAAAATTGAGAGAGCATTTAAATTGGTTAATGGAAAATTAGTTTTTAAAAAAAAAAATAATATTAAAAAAACTACACAATCATTTTCAGACTCATATTTTGCAACAGGAAATATATTCTACTACGACCCAACAAAATTAATGAATAATTCAAATTACAACTTTAAATATCTACCCTATATGATTGATACTTTAAGGGCAATTGATATAGATGATAAAGACGACCTAAATTTAACAAAAAAAATTTATAAACTTTTATGAACATACTAATCACAGGTGGAACTGGTTCTTTTGGAAAAACATTTTTAGATAAGATTTTATCAAAAAAAAATGATTTTAAAAAAATTATAATTTTTAGTAGAGATGAATATAAACAACATATTCTTAAAAAGAAATTTTCAAATAATAAAAATTTTAAAAAATTGAGATTTTTTCTGGGTGATGTAAGAGATAAAGATAGATTAAATATAGCCCTTAGAGATGTAGATATAATAATTCATGCAGCAGCACTTAAGCAAGTTGATAGTGCAGAATATAATCCTACAGAATATATCAAAACCAATGTTGTTGGTGCACAAAATATCATAGAATGCTCGATACAAAATAATATTAAAAAAGTTATTGCACTATCAACTGACAAAGCTTCGTCTCCAATAAATTTATATGGGGCAACAAAATTATGTAGTGATAAGTTGTTTGTTTCTGCAAATTATTATTCAGGAAAAAACATATTTTCAGTTGTAAGATATGGAAATGTATTTGGTTCAAGGGGATCTGTAGTCGAAGTTTTTAAAAATAGAAAAAATAAAAAAGTTCTGACAATTACTCACAAATCTATGACTAGATTTAATATAACTTTAAGCGAGAGTATAGACATGGTATTATGGTGTTTAAAAAAATCCTACGGAAGTGAAATTTTTGTTCCAAAAATTAAATCCTATAGAATTCTTGATCTGGCTAAAGCATTCTCAAAAGATGCAAAGATTAAATTCACAGGTATACGACCAGGTGAAAAAATTAACGAGGAATTAATATCTAGGAATGAATCCAGAACTACAGTTGATCTGGGTAAATACTACGCAATATTACCTGACTCAAACTATTTTTTAAGTAATAAATACAAAAATAAAAAAAAGGTTCCAAAGAACTTTTCATATACCTCAGATAAAAATAGTTTTTTATCTATTTCAGAGTTAAAAAATTTAATCAAAAATGAAAAAATTGAAACGTGAAAAAAAAAGTAATCGCATCAGTTATCGTTAGAACAAAAAATGAGGAAAAATGGATCGATATCTGCCTTGGTAAAGTTTTTGAACAAAAAAAAATTCCTTTTGAAGTTATACTTATCGACAATAATTCTAATGATAAAACAGTAGATAAAGCAAAAAAATATCCTATTAGGATCTTTAAAATAAAAAAATTTCTACCGGGAAAAGCTATAAATTTAGGAACAAAAAAAGCATTAGGAAAATATATTGTCTGCTTATCTGCGCATTGTATTCCTGAGAATAATTTGTGGTTATTTAATTTAATCAAAAATCTTAAAGGAAAAAAAGTTGCAGCAGTTTATGGAAAACAGAAACCACTTCCATATTCTTCATCTTTCGACAAAAGAGATCTATATAATACATTTGGAGATGATAAAAGAGTCCAAAAAAATGATACTTTTTTCCATAACGCTAACAGTGCTTTTAAAAAAAGTATTTGGAAAAAATACTCTTTCAATAATAAAACCCCCCATATTGAAGATAGAATATGGGCAAGCTTGGTGATTAAAAAAAAATATAATATCATCTATGAGCCTGCTGCATCAGTATTTCACTGGCACGGTATAAATCAAGACATGAATAAAGATAGGTGTGAAAAAGTTGTAAGAATACTAGAGGGTCTAAATTTGAATGGAGATACCAAAAATGTTCACGACTTAAAAAAATTAAACATTATTGGTATGATACCACTCCGTGGTACATCACTTAAAATTAATAACAATGAAATAATTGAAAAAACTATCCAACACTTGAAAGCTTCAAAGTACATAAAAAACATTTATGTATCCACAGATAATAATTTAACAAAGGAGATTGCAAAAAAGTATGGAGCATCAGTTCCATTTCTTAGACCAAAACAATTATCTGAGCCACATGTTGATATTATAAGTATAATTAAATATAGCCTAGAAAAATTAGAGGAAAAAAAGATTTTACCTGACTTAGTTGTTTTAATGACTGAAAACTTCCCTTTTAGGAAAAAAGGCATACATGATAAAATGTTAAAAAAATTAGTAGACAACGATTATGATAGCTTATTTGTAGTTAAGAAAGAAAAAGGATCAATATTTTCGAATAACAAATTATTAATTGATGGGACTGTTCCAAAAAAGATTAGAGAAAACAATATTTTAATTAGCAGGATAGGAATTTGTACAATCCTAAGACCTAATAAAATTAGATATGGATCAATTTTAGATGGAAAAGTTGGCATATTTAATCTTGAAGATGAACTGTCTTTTCTAGAAGTAGAAAAAAGAAATAGCTCAAATATAAGTAAAGCCATGAAATGGTTGGGTAAAGGCTCCTAACATAAATGAATTTATTTGTTTTGGAGTCATTTATCAGTTTAGATACTCTAGCCCCAATCATAGAAACTCTTTCAAAGAAAAAAAAGAAAAAAATATGTATTATGATTATTAATCCATTGAATGATTTTTCTTCACTAGATCTATTCAAATTTGTTAAAGGGAAAATTCACTCACAAATAAATTTACCTCTCAATATTTTTGCTAAATTTCATTTATTTCTTTTAAGGAAACTATTTATTTTACCAAATACATTGTTACAAAAAATGGGTAAAGTCTGGCATAAGTATTACGGAAAAAACTTTTCATCAAATGAGTTAATTAGACAAGTTTTGATTAATGAAAAAATATCATCTATTACTTTTGAAGAAAGTCTTTCAAAAAATTTAATTTCTCAAATTAGTTATGTGTCCAAAGATCTTAAAATTCCACTTATAAAAGTCCCCTCTGGATTAAATACAATTAAATTACCAAGCGTAAACAATGAATTTCTAAAATATTGCGATTATTATATTGCTCCTAATAATTTAAGAAGACTCGAAAAGAAAATAAATAAAAGCAAAATCTTATACTTGGGTAGCCTAAGATACAGATTATCATGGCTAAATAAGCTTAGAAAAATTTATAAATTTAAGGATAAAAATAAAAAATTGAAAGTTGGTATTCTTAATAAACAAAATTCTAAAGAGTTTCCCTTTTTACAATCAATAAAAAAAAAATTTAATAACAACAATGATGTCGAGATACTAGAGAGTTTCAAGCCAAGAACTAGGTTCCCTATACAGATATCAAAAACTTTCAATAAAAATTATTTAACCGGTCATGTTATTTATAATAGTAAGATAATATTATGTGCCAGATCATCATCAGTAATTATAGAGGGGATTTTAAATGGAAATACTATTCTTTATTTGGATTTTATTAATCGCGATTTAAAAAAAACTTTTTTACATAAGTATAAAATCATAAAAAAAATTCAGAGTGAAAATGAAATGTTTAAATTCATTAAGCTATTCAACTTTGCGAGGAAAAAACTTTTTTCAAAAAATTTAGCAAAAAAATTTTTAATAAATTTTAAAAAAGAAAAAAAAATTGAAGAAAATTACATAAAACTTTATGAAAACTTCAATATATAAAGAAAGTATGACCAAAACTAAAAAAAAAATAGCAATAATTGGAAGCGGTATCACTGCATGTGCTTGCGCTATGATGTTATCAAAAAAAAAATATAAAGTTGAGATTTATGAAAAAAGTAGCAAAATTGGTGGAATTCTTAGGGATATTCAGTATGAAAAAAATATTTTTTTAAGCGGACCTCAGTATATTGAAAAATCAGAATGGTTTGAAAAATTTTTAAGAAGTAAAAATTTGAAAAAACTTTTTAAAAAAATTGACATTAAATATGGATCATACACTGACTTATTTGAAAACAGAGTATCAATAAATAAAAATTACGCCCACCCTATAACAAAAAAACCTTTTGAAAATTTAAAAACTATTCTAAAAAAAAGTGTCTTGGACAGAATAAACTCATATCAACCAAATATTTCAGAGCCTCTTAATAATTGGGCAAAAAATTTTAGACAAGATTTAGAAAAAATACATTATGATTGCATTAAACAAATGCAAATTAGTAGAGTTTTTTTTTCAAACTCTATTAAAGAGACAAAAGAAAAAAAATTGAAAAATGCTATCGCTGATGACTTATTAGGTATTCCTTCTAAAAATAATTTAAGAAAATATTATGTACCAAAAAATGGTTACAATATTGTTTTCAAAACAATCTTTAATATTTTAAAAAAACATGGAGTAAATTTTAATCTAAATAGTAAGATTAAAATAAATAAAAGAGATAAACTTGTTTTTCTGAATGATAATAATGAAATTAAAGCTGATTATATTTTATGGGCATGTAATCCTGTACCTCTTATCAAAGAAATTAATAATCAGATATTGGAAAATCCAGTTGTAAAAATATTTACCTTTTGCTTTGAGATAAAATTAAAATCAAAATTAAAGAATGATATTTATTTTCAAGTATTTTCAAAAAAAACAAGTATTAATAGAATTTATCTCTACAAAATAAATAATAGAATTAATCTAAATGTTGAATGTTTTGGTAATAAATATTTAACAGAGAAAATTATAAAAAAGGACTCTTTAAAAATTCTCAAAAAATTTGGTTATTCTATTAAAAACATTAAATTTTTTGTTATGAAAAAAGACCTCAGACATATTCTTTTTACAATTAAGGATTTAGAAAGTTTTGAAAAATTTTATACAAACAAAGATTTTCAAAATATTATTCCAGGTTATTGGGAGGAATATAGTAGAGAAAAAAAAATTAGTAAAATATTAAAAAAAATTAGTCAAAACGATAATTAAAAAATCTATGTCAATATTTTTAATGCAACCTACTTTTTTACCTTGGATCGGTTTTTTTGATATGGTTGATTACGCTGACAAAATTATTCTATTAGACGATGTTGAGTTTTCAAAAGGAAGTTGGGTAAATAGAAATAGAATAAAAACAAAAAAAGGACTTGAGTGGTTAACAATACCTATTTTAAAAAATTCAAATAAAAAATTAATTAAAGATCTTCAAATATTTAAAAAAGAGAATACTTTAAAAAAGTTAGAAAATACAATTATTCAAAACTATAGTAATTCAAATTTTTTTGATTTATATAAAAATGAATTTTTTCAGATTTTAACCAACAAATTTAATGAGGGAAATCTTTGTAATTTAAATAAAGAGATTATCTTATGGATATTGAAAATTTTAAATATTAAGAAAAAAATTTATTTGTCTAGTGAACTAAAAGTATCAGGTGATAAAATAAACAGAATTATATCTTTTTGTGAATACTTTAAAATTAATAACTATATATCAACCGCTGGCACTAAGGATTATTTAAAAAAAGAAACCCATAAATTTAAAGATAAAAATATAAAAATTCTTTTACATAATTATGTTCACCCATCATATAACCAGCTGTTTGGAAAGTTTATTCCCTATGCTTCATGTTTAGACCTTATTTTTAACGAGGGTAATAATTCTTACAATATTTTGGTACAAGGGAGGAAGAACTTTAAGCATCTCAAATAAAACATGCGAATTAATAATTTAACAATATACAAACTTTTTAAAAAAAAGTTAAGAAATGATATCCCTCTTCCTAATTTTTATAACGAAGGATTTATATTTTTTAAATTAAATACTAATGAGGATGTATATGGTTTAGGAGAGCCTAATCCCTATTTAGGAAATCTTCAGATAATTGAAAAAAGATTAGAAAAATTATTCAACAAATACATACTTAATAAAGAAATAAATCAGGTAAGACTTAATTATTTGAAAAAGAAATTAAAAGATAGAATTGATAAGTCTTTAATAAATTCATTCGAATCAGCCATTTTTGATATAATTGGAAAATACAAAAATCAGCCTGTCAGTAAAATATTAGCTAGAAAAACTGGATCTGTTCAAAAAAAGATTGATCTTTATGCTAGCGGCGGGACAATTTTTGAAGATAAAAGTTATGAAACATTGCTAGATGAAGCCCTCTATTATAGAGATAAAGGTTTCTATGGCTGGAAATTTAGACCAAAGATGCCTCTTTCAAATAAATCTCATTTATCGAGAATAAAAAATCCACCTCTTTTTGATATTAAAAAAGTAATTAATTTTTCTAATAAATTGAGAAAAAAAGTGGGAGATAATTTTAATTTAATGTTTGATGCAGGGTGTAGATGTAAAAATATTAATGAAGCAAAGTATTTAATAGAAAGTTTAGAGGATCTCAATTTCAGCTTTGTAGAAGAGCCCTTAAAAAGAAATATTCAAAATTATAAGAAGTTATTCAAAAATCTTAATAGCAAATTAAATATTAGTCTTGGTGAACATTTTTATAATTTTGAAGAATTCAAAAAATGGTTAAATTCAAATTGTTTTGATATTGTTCAACCAGATTCAAACTTATTATTATACGAAGAGCTTTATCAAATAAGCCGTGCTTCAAGAAAAAAAAATAAAAAATTAATTTTTCATAATTGGTGTAATCCAATCAATATAGGTTCAAATTTTTCATTTTTATCAAGCTTGAATACAAAATCTATCGCGGAATATAACGTGCTTATAGATGATTTTTATCAAAAATTTGTTATAACTGGTTTCAAGATAAGCAAAGGAAAGGCAGAAATTTTAAATTCACCAGGTTTAGGTCTCGATTTATCAAAAAGTAAAAACAAAAACTTTATAATTTATGAAAAAAAAATCTAGAGTTTTGGCAGTTGTGGCTGCAAGAGGTGGATCTAAAGGTATAAAAAATAAAAATTTAAGAAAAATAAATGGTATTCCTCTATTACTACATTCTATACAATCTTTATCAAAATCAGGTTGTATCGATCTCATATGCGTATCAACAGACTCTCAAAGGATAAAATATATTGTAAAAAAGAGGTATCCAAAAGTATATATTGATAACAGGCCAAAAAAATATGCTGGGGATAAAGTTCCATTAACATCAGTTCCCCATTATGTTTGTAAAAAATTTAATAAAGAAGGAAATTTTTACGATTATGTCTTGCAAGTCGCTCCCACTTGTCCCTTCATAAAAATTTCTACAATTCAAAAAATTGTAAAAATGTTGAAAAAAAAGGAATCTGACTGTGTTGTCACTATAAAAAGAATTGAACATGAACATCCATATAGAGCTAAAAAATTTAATAAAAAGAATAATTCAATCACACATTTTTTGAGGAATATAAATGTTGAAAAATTTATATCTCGTCAAGATTTACCAAGTTTATATTGTACTTCTGGTGCTATATATGGGAGATCAAATAAACTAATATCTTCCTTTAACGGAAAGGATTTTTGTCTAGGGAAAAAACCCAAAGGAGTGATTGTGGATGATATTGAAGCAGTAAATATTGATAGAAAAATTGACTTAGATTTTGCTAAATACTTATCTTTAAAACAAAAAAATTAATTATAATATGGAGTTTAAAAAATTGATGAATAAAAAAAAAAAATCAGACTTAACGTTTAAAAAGATTGAAAATATTAGGAGTAAAAATAACAAAAATTGGATGGATATTCTTAAGATTGCCTATGATTCTAATCCTAAAAAAACCTCATCAGTATTAAAGAGAATTTTATCTAAAGACCGTAAATTGATAAGCCTTGCAAACAGCTTAAGCAAAATGAAAAATGAAAAATAATTTTGACAATACTTTTCAAAAAATAAGTATTCATTATGATAAACTTTTCGATAAATACGGAAGCAATGTAAAATCTTCTCAACAATCAAGTAGAGTTACTCAAATTAAGAGGATGAAAATTCTTACAAAAAATATAATTTTTAAAAAAAATGATAAAGTTTTCGATTTTGGATGTGGAACAGGATATTTACTTAATTTTTTAAAAAAACAAAAAAAATTTAAAGGCGTATATCATGGATGTGACATTTCAGAAAAAATAATTTCTCATAACATAAAAAAATTTAAATCATCAAAAGTTTTATTTTTGAATCAAAATATTTTAAAAAAAAAACTTTATGTTAAATATGATTATATATTTATTAATGGAACATTTAATAATTACACAGGAAATAATATTCAGTGGATGAAAAAAATTTTAATAAAATTATTCGTAAATACAAAGAAAAAACTAATTTTCAATAATTTAAGTCGATATGTAGACTATAAAGATAACAAATTATTTTATGCCGATCCGTCAGAGATATTTGATTTTTGTAAAAAAAAACTTAGCAAAAATGTTAGTATTAATCATAGTTACTCTATTAAAAAAGGTGTAATACCTTACGAATTTACCACAATTGTCAGTAAATTTTCAGAATGAATAAAATTTATATAAACAAAAGAGAAATATCAGATAATAGACCCCCATTCATTATAGGTGAAATTTCGGCTAATCACTCTGGATCTTTAAAAAAGATTTTTAATCTCTTAGAAATTGCTGCTGAAATTGGTCTTGATGCAGTTAAAATACAAACTTTTGATCCCAACGAAATGACTTTGAATTTTAATAAACGTGAGTTTATAATTAAGAACAGATTCTCAACAAAATCGTGGAATAATAGATCTTTGTACAGCATATATAAGCAAGCCTATTTACCTTTTAAATGGCATAAAAAAATTTTTTTAAAAGCTAAATCCTTGGGCATAACTTTATTTAGCTCTGTATTTGATGAAAAATCTTTAAACTTGTTGAAAAAACTAAACTCACCGGCTTATAAAATTGCCTCCCTTGAAAGTTTACATTTTCCACTTATCAAGAAAGTAATTAATACGAAAAGACCATTAATTATTTCTACAGGAACTTTAAATATTGATGAGATTTTAGAATTGAATAAATTTTTAAAACTCAATAAATGTAACAACTTTTCTTTGTTGCATTGTGTTACTCAATATCCTGCAGATTTTAGAAATTTAAATTTAAAAACAATTCAAACTTTAAAGAATAAGCTTAAAATACCAATTGGATATTCTGATCACAGTAAAGGTGTTTCATCAGCAATTTCTGCTGTTGCTTTGGGTGCGAATATAATTGAAAAACATTTTAAATTTTCAAATAAAGATAAAACTTTAGATTCACATTTTTCTTTAGACCCAAAAGAAATGAAGCAGCTTATTATTGGCTGTAAAAATGCGTGGGAGTCGACTGGTGTGTCTAAAAATAAAATATCTTTAGATGAGAAATTATATTCTAATTATAGACGATCTATTTATGCATATAAGAATATAAAAAAGGGTGATAAATTTTCATTGAGTAATATCAAAATAATAAGGCCAAACAAAGGTCTGCCACCAAAATATTTTAATAAAATAATTGGGAAAAAATCAAAAAAAAATATAAAGTTTGCTACTCCAATTACTAGAGAGGTATTTTGAAAAAATTCTTGTCAATTTTTATAAAGTGTTTTTTTTAAAGAATTGATGTTTTTAATCAAATTGCTAAATTCTTGATAATCAATTGGCTGAAGAGGATCAACCGCAGAATTTGTTGGGTCAGGATGTACTTCAAGCATAATTCCGTCTGCTCCACTTGCTACAGAAGCAAGAGTCATAGGAGCTACCCATGATCTCCAAAAAGTGGCATGAGAAGGGTCTACTGCAATCGGCAAATGCGTTACCTCTTGAGCTGCAGGTACAACTTGGAGATCTAGTAAAAATCTTGAAGTTGATCGATGTGTGTGGGGAACGGAAACTCCACGTTCACAAAGTATAATTTTTTCATTTCCCTCTACAAGAGCATATTCGGCTGAACCTAGCCAATCTCTAAGTGAGGACCCGTAGTGTCTTTTTATCATTAAAGGCTTTTGGGTTTTTGCTGCAGCAGTGATTAGAGGATAATTCTGCATATTTCTAGACCCAATTTGAAGAATATCTGCAACTTCACAAATCATTGGAAGATATTTTTCCTCCATAACTTCTGTGATTATTGGTATATCGTATTTTTCTTTTGCTAGCCCAAGCCATTTTATACCTTCTTCTCTAGTCTCATTATACTTTTTACTTCTATATGGAAATGTGAGTGGTTTAAACGCTCCACCTCTTAAAAAATGTGCACCAATTTTTTTTACGTTTTTTGCTACATCAAAAATTAGTTCCTTAGTTTCCACCATGTTTGGTCCAGCAAATATAGGTAAATTACTTCCTCCAAACTCTACACCAGCAATCTTGAATTTAGATTTATGATCAGAATTTTTTTTGGAAGCTAATGGAAACTTTGTTTTAATATCTTCATCAGTTATGTCTTTACCTGGAAATTTGTTATCCATGACTTTTCATAATTTTTTTTACGTTATTAAAGTTATCATTCTTATTTACAAGTACAAAACCTTGAACTGCCTGAATAAGATTCATTTCTAAACCATTATAACTAACTTTACCAGATTTTTCAGCAAATCTTAATAATTTCGTTTTTTTAGGTTTATAAATGATATCAAAAATAGTAATTTTTTTGTGGGTTGCAAAAAAATTTTTAAGATTTTTAACATCTTTTTTAATTAATTTTAAATTCTTAATTTTGAAAATACGATCATTCTTTTTTTTTATAGAAACCATTTGAATTAAGTTGGTAAAAGGAGAAAAGAATTTAAGATTATAAATTTTTTCCTTAGCTTTCACCCAAGTATCAAATCCAACACTTGTAGTGTTAATAACTAAATCAATATTTTTTAGTGAATAAATATCATTAAATTTATTAAGGATTCTACTTTTTTTTAAAAAGTTTATTTTCTTAATAAAGTTAAGTTTATTTTTTTTTCTATTAAAAAAAAAGAAATTACTTTTTTTAAACTTATCTGCTGAAGCTATTATTACTGCCTTTGAAGCACCGCCAGCACCAATAATGAGAATATCTTTGTTTGAACGGATTTTTTTTAATGTTTCAAAAGCCCCGAAATAATCAGTATTATAACCTTTGATCTTATTTCCTTTCTTGACAATTGTATTTATTGATCCAATTTTTTTTGCATTAAAATCTATTTCATCTAAATATTTCATTATCTCAATTTTATAAGGAGCTGTGACTGAACCACCAAGAAACTTCTTATCTCTTTTAAGAAGATCAACAAATTTTCTCAAATTTTTCAAGCTTACATCCGCTGGATACATTCTACAATTTGATTTTTTTTTTTTGTAAACTTTGTTCCATAATTTTGGTGATCGAGCTCCTTGTGATGGAGTTAATCCAATTATAAGAGTATAAAAATTTTTCTTACTTAAAGAAACTTCATTATTTACTAGACTAGAAAAATTTTTCATATTTTGGCTAATGTTTAATTAAATTTTTCGCAAACTTTATATATATTATAAAGTTGAGAAATATTTGTACTTAAGTTTAAGTCTTTATTAAAAAAGTTTTTCTGAATAAAATCATAATACATGAATCTAAAACCTGGTTTATAACTCTTGTCAACGCTCAAACTATTTACCTGTGGATCATAAATATTCATCTTTTTATTTTTTTTCTTTTTTAGTTTTTTAAATATTTTCATATTTTCAAAAGGAGATAATTCAATCATAAAATGTTTAAAATATAGTCTTAAAGAATGATTTCTTACACCGTTAGGAAAATTTATTATATTTGCAATACACTTTTTTTTATTTTTTCTTAATGTTAGCTGGATCTTTTCAATATGATTTTTTTCTATGGTATTTAATTTTTGCTTTTGGGTGTTGATTATTTCATATTTTGAAACTTGAAGTATTTTTAATAATAGTGAGATCCAATGCGATGTAATAAAATACGTTATAAATTTTCTTATATTTTTTCCATGCTTAGAAATTATATCTTTGTAAGAGTCATAAATGTTTAGTTCGCAGTACTTCAATTCATTATTATTTACAATTTTTAAGAGATAAATTATGTAGTCATAATAGTTCCTATTATACGCAACAGATATTTTTGATTTTTTTTTATTTTTTAAAAAAAGATTAAAAATTTTCTTAGAATTTAAAGCAATACCTTTCTCTATCAAAATTGGGGATTGGCTTCTAAAAAAAAATTTTAAATAATAATCTAATTTATTCCAACTAGTACAGACAATCCACGCGTGAACTGTTAAATTCTTATCTATGTTGCCGATATTTGAGAATATTTTTGCATTGTGTTTTCTTGCGATATTTTTTGCATTACGATTTTTACTCTTTGAGATTATTACAATTAGTTTATGACCAAATGAGCTAATTATTCTTGCATATTCATTTGCTATTGTTCCTGATCCTACAATTCCAATATTTAATTTTTTTTTTAAAATTAGTTTTTTAGGATAAATAATTTTTCCACTTTTCAAAAGATTTTTTACCATTCAAAGTTCCATTTACATCGCAAAGTTTACAGGGCGCATGACACCTATCGCTTTTCATCAATTTCTTTCTTATGTTTATAAATTTTTCACTAGTCCAAATTTCAACTAAAGATCTTGTATTTTTAATAATATTTCCCACACTTGCCTCTTTTTTCCAATCGTTTGAACAAATTAAAACATCACCATCATGGTCGATTAGTATTTTATAAAAAGGGTAATAACATGGGCTTTTTAATGGCTCACTCAAGGGTTTAAGTTCAAAGTGATCATTCTTTAAATTTACTGATCCTGCTCTATTAGAAATTGTAAGACCGTAACTTTCTTCAGGGCCAAGATATCTTTTTCTAACAATAAACTGTTCATCGTTTAGACTTAAAGAGTTTTTGATATCTTCCATTTGTTTTATTTGGTGTGGACCATCGTATAAACTTACCCGACAATTTGTTAATCCAGATGAAAACAATTCCTTTAATCTGCTTTTACCATTCTTCGCAAGTAAAGGGTCTCCATTAGTTACAATTTCAATTATTACATCCTGTAACTCTGTTCTTGCTATTTTTATATATTCATTTAAATTTTTTGTTAGTAAAGGCTCACAAAATCCTGAAAAAGAAATTCTACCATCGAAATTTTCGTTTTTTAATTCTACCATTATTTTTTTAAAAATATTTACGGGCAGTGAACTTAGTATATTTGGATAATTTTCTTTATCAACTCTTGGGCAAAAAAAACATCTCCTATTGCAGGCACCATTTATACTAAATTCAATCGATGAAAAGGTCGGAAATCCGTTTGATAGTTTCTTATCTTTATCAAGATGATTGTCTAAGAAGTCGTCAATTCTTTTTATGTTAATATCAGTAAATAATTTTTTTTTTGTCATGCTTTAACAATCAATATATTCTAAAATTATTAAATAAAAAGGATAATACTTAATTACCCAATTTCGAAATCAAGTTTTTTTCCTTAAAATAAACCCACCTTTTTTTGAAAAAGCTTATGTACATCATGTTTATTAATTTTATTGTTCCAATTGTTTCACTAGCTTTTAAGGGGGATGCACTACTTTTTTTTAATTCTTTATTTATTACTTTCTGAAAAACTTTTTTATGTGATACACCATAGCCGCTTGGCACTTTTTGTGAAAATTTTTTGATTATGGAGCTTCTTTTTTTGTTTTTTAATTTATGAACAGAAACTTCATTGCAACACAAACCCCTTAGAGTGATAATTTTATCTTTACAGTAAATATTTATAGATGCCTCATAATCAACTGGTCTGAAAGCAGTCGACATATTAACGTTACAACTTACTTCATTTTTTTTAAAAATTATTAATGAGGAATGTGTGTCTTCTGCTTGCAGTTTATTTACTTTATTGGATATAGAACTGATACATTTTAAAGGTTGACCAAATAAATATATTAAGAGATCAACATAGTGAATACCTTGTTGTGCTAAGACACCGCCATCAGTTTTCCAGTTTCCGTGCCAATCATTATAATAATTTTGAAATCTAGACCAAATTAAAGATAAGTTTACAAAAATTACTTTTTCATTTTTTAATAAATTTTTAACGTAATTAACTGAAGTATTTTCTCTATTTTGAAAAACTGTATAAAACTTTAGTTTTTTTTTCTTTGCTATCTTATTAAGTGTTTCAAGTTGATTTACTTTTAATACAGGTGGTTTTTCAACAATTACATTTTTATTTTTTTTAAAACATTTTAAGATGTGTGAGAAATGATTTCCAGACTCTGTCGCAATATAAACAAAATCAGTTTCAATGTTTAAAAATTTATCTAAACTATGCTCAACTTTACAATTAAATAATTTTTTAAATTTATTTAATTTTTTTTTGTTTTTATCGAAGATTGTTTTAACATATGCATTTTTCAGCTCTTTCTTGAACATTAAATAAATACGTTTTTCTATTACTCTACCTAGACCTAATATTGAAAACGCAATTTTATTTTTCATATTTATTTTAAACTACTTATATTTCTCTCAGTTTCAAAAGATCTTTTGTTTTTTAAAATACTTTTTAACAAAATCTGAAACTTTGTATATTACATCAAATAAATTTTCTTTGTTTTTATAATAATTTTTACCTAAATATTCTTGTTTATTTGAGGTCATTAATGGTTTTTTCCAATTGCCATAATGATGTTCTAAATATTCATCTATTGGTTTTGGGCAATTAAATTCTTTACCAAAAAATTCTATCTTATCAAATTCCAATAGGAATTTTTCTGGGACAGTAAATTGTTTTCTTGTAAAACATTTTAAAAGTTTATTATGTTTCCATCCAATAAGTGAATAACTTGTGCTTTTATCTTTTTTGTCTACAAATAAAATTTTTGGAGTATAAGAGGTTTTATTATGATTTTGGATCGTATAATTTTTTTCTTTGAGATCTCTTAATAACAAATCAAATTTTTCTATCAATTCCTCACTAAAAAGACTTATTTCAATATCCCAATCCCATTTTATAAAATTTTGCTCCCTCCTTGCACCCAACAAAACTCCACCTTGTAAAAAAAAATTTATATTAAATTGCTCTAAAATATTAACTATTTTAAAAAAATTTTTTTTTCTATTTAAGAGCTCTACTTCACTTCTAATTCTTATTTTATCCATTTAATTCTAAATCCTGATCTAAAATTATTTTTTTTAAATCATTTTTTGTATACTCTATCGGATTATTTTTTAATCTAAGTAAATTTATTCCTTTAAGAATTTTAGGCACACTTGAATTTATGTTTATACCTAACTCTTTATAGTTGTCAATTAATCCTGCTTTTCTTTTAATATATTTAAGCTTATTAACAAATTCATTTATATTTTTTACATTAAAAATATTAAAGATAATATTGTATCTTTTTGATAGATCAAATTTAGATTTTGATTTATTTCTTAAAATGAAATTTAAATAAAAAAACTTTTCTATAGTTAGAGAAACAGCATGACCATGTCGAATATTGTAAATTGATGAAAAAGGATAAGAGATTGCATGAGGGGCTGTTGTTTTTGAAATGTTAATGGCCTTACCTGACAAATTTGCAGCTAATAACATATTAGTTGAATTATTGAGATTTGGTTTATCTAAAAATTTTAGGTAATTTTTACTTGATAGAATTAATGATTTTTTTGCAAATTTCACACTTTGGCTATTCGATTTCATTGAGATTAATGACTCTAGGGATTGTGCTATAGCATCAAAACCTGAGGAAGATTTTAATCTAAGGGGATTTTTTAATACCAAACTTGGAATAAGTATAGAATAACTCGGTGTTAACAATTTGCTTTCAACTGAATATTTCACATTATTTATATAAATTACTGCGTTTGAAGTTACTTCAGCTCCTGAACCTGCTGTAGTGGGAATAGCTATTAAAGGATAATTTTTTTTTTCACCAGGAGTTTCATAATTAATAATTTTTTTTTTTAATTTTTTCAAATTTTTAATATCAATTATATTGGCTATTTTTGCATAATCTAATACTGCTCCACCACCGACTGCTATTATTAAATCTGGCTTTATTTTTGAAATTGAAATGGTTAAACTTAATAATTCATCAATATTTGGCAAATAAAATCTCTTAAAGAAATAAAAGAATTTTTTTTTTTGTTATTGAAATTAATTACTTTTTTAATACCTGAATACTTAAATGATTTATAACCACTTATAATAAATATTTTTTTATATTTCTTTTTATCTATTATTTGATTTAAATATTTTTCATTTTTTATTTCAAAATTCATATTCATTTTTTAATACAAAGTTTCTTTTTATTTTTTTAAAATTTAAGATACTGTCTTAAATCACTTTATTAATTCTAATATTTCTTTTACACTGCTTATTTCTTTTTCAGCATTGAAAGATCTTTCATTTTTTAATATACTTTTTGCAGTTTTTACCATTGAATAATATGAAGATCTCAACAATTGATTTGCATATATTACAATTCTAAATCCGTTTTTAATCAAATCTTTTTCAAATGTTTTAGAATAACTGGATGGAACAGCTATCATCGGTTTATAATATTTTGATTTGGAAAATCTTTTTGCAAATTTAAAAATCTGATTTGGATTTTTGTCTTTTGAATGTATCATTACACAGTCTGCTCCAGCCTTACTGTAAGCTTCTGCTCTTCTCAGAGCATCATTAATTGATTTATTCAATATTAGACTTTCAATCCTTGAAATAACAAAAAAATCGTTACTTATTGACGATTCTTTTGCTTTTTTAATTTTATTACAAAAGCTAGAAATTGTGTCTTGTCTTACTTTTGATTGATCCGCAAATAGTGAATTTTTTTTTAACCCAACCTTATCTTCCATAATTATTGCAGATACTCCAGCTCTTTCAAGTTTTTTTATCACATGAGGTAAATGTTCAATCTGGCCACCATTATCAATATCGAAAATTAGAGGCTTAGTTGTAACATTAAAAATGTCTATTACCCCATTTGTTCTAGTTGAATAGTCTACAGATTGGTTGTCCGGCATACCTCTAGAAACTGAGTCTGTTAAGCTTGATGACCACATACAATCAAATTCCTTTAATCGACTACTGGTTTTCCAATTTATATTTTCAACAATTAACCCAGTCAAGGGATTGTGGCATTCTAAAACTCTAACTAGTTTTTTTGCCTCAAGCAGCCTTCTCAATTTTACTCTTCTTTGGTCCGAAGTAATTCCAGTTTCTCTTATCTTTTCTTTTATCATTGTTGAAGATATATTTTGTGTATATTTAGGTTCAATTAATTTTCCGTTCCATTTTTTTAATGTTTTTAGAACATCTTGCCTTACTTTTTTTTGTATACCACTTTTCCAATCATCACCATGAACTACATAAGCTGGTTTAATAAGATTTAAATTTTCTTTATAACTTAAATTTTCTTGAGGAATAACCTTGTAAACATATTTAATATTTTTAATAACAGAATGTCTCTGTTTGAAATTTAAATGAGGAAATTTTTTGTAGGATGCTATAGCTTTGTCGGCAAGTAAACCAACTATAACTTTTCCATATTTTGATGCAATCCTCAAAATATTTATATGACCTTCGTGAAGGATATCAGCTGCTAACGCTACATATACGAGTTTTTTCTTTTTCATATCTAGCTTTTTAAAAAATAATTTTTAACTTTAATTAATGTATTTTTACTAGGTCTTGGTAAATTTTTATTGTGTTCTATTCTTGTTATAACATGGATAAAAATAGGAAGGTTAGCCATATTAATATTTCTAAGGCACTTATCAAGATTAGTTAAATCATTGACTTTTATGTATTTTTTAAAACCAACGGATTTAACAAAATTTTTAATGTCTTTTATCTTGTAGTTGAGCTTCACATCCCCAACTGTTTCATGTGATGAATTATCTAAAAGATAATAGATTAATTTTGTTGATTTTTTAATTAGTGAAAACGAGCCCATATGCATATAAAAAGAGCCATCTCCATCAACACAAACTATAGCTTTTTTTTTATTTTGCAATATACCAAGGGCAACTGCTAGAGTGTGACCCATGCCCCCAACAAGAAAAAAAGACTTTGCTTTATTTTTTTTGTCCTGGCGTAATATTTCTCTAGAATTAAACCCTGTGGATGAAATTATTTTATAAGCTGGCTTGACGTTTTTTAAAAGGTATCTTATTGCGTCAGATCTTGATATGTTTTTTAGGGAATTTTTTGTCTTATCGATAGTCTTTTCAAAGTAATTTCTATCAATTAATATTGCACTTATAAGATTTTTTCTTTTTGTTTCGTCAATTATCTTTTCCATTTTTTTTAAGTTTATCTTTTTTGAGTCATAGAATTTTATTCCATATGATTTCAGAGTATCACATATTGTTTTACCTTGTGTGATATGTTGCGGTTCATCTTTTTGACCAGGTTTCCCTCTCCAACCAATCAAAATTAATAACGGTATATTATAAACCCTCTCATGACATAAATTAGTAATTGGATCGGTTGCATTTCCAAATCCAGAGTTTTGCATATAAATACAAGGAATTTGGCTTGTGCTTAAATAGTGGCCCACACCTAATGAGACTGCAGTGCCTTCGTTTGGAGCAATAATGTGGGTGAATTCTTTTTTTTTAAAAACCTGCAAAGCTTTTGCGAGTTGAGATGTACAATGATCTGGCACGCCAGAAAAAAATCTTATTTTTTTTTTGTAAAAAAAATTTAATAACTTATTTGGATGCATATTTTTTTTTAACTTAATATAATCTTTATATAGGTCAATTTCACCCAAATTTAAAGACTTACAATAAAAAAGCTTATTTTATTTTTTTATTTAATAAGTTTTTCTAGTGCGATCGTATAATAATCTACATTATTTTTTTTACAGTGATTAAGTGCTTTTTTTAACTTATTAGTTCCTTTGTTTGAAAATTTTGCGATACTAATAAAATTTCCATTGCCTTTGGGCACTTCGATGCGAGATCCAATTTGAGTTATTTGATTGCCCATTTTGACAATTCGCATTGTATTTTTTAATGTTTTACGTGTATCAATAGCAACGCAAAAGTCATTTTATTTTTTATAAGATTTTTAATCAAAGTAGACATCAGAAAAGGAACAAATAAACGGACCATTAATCATTTTTTTATAAAATGAAAACATGCAACGCAGTCGGGTTCTCCTGTGTTTTTAAATTCTTCTCTTGAAATATATTTGTCTTTATAAATAAAAGTTTCATTTTTAAGAATATAATTTTTAAACAGTTGATTAATATATTCCAAATTACATATTCTATGAGCATTAAACTCTATAATATTTTTTTTACCAACGGGGAATGAAACTATTAGATTTCCATTTTTTTTTAGCACCCTCTCAAATTCTTTAACGGATTTTTCCATTCCAAATAGATCAATATTATCACCATACCTTCCTAAGCCTATGTGCTCAATAACCGATAATGAACTTAAATTACTTACACTATCTTCCTTGAAAGGAAGTTTAATTATATCACCAACTACAAAATCAACATTTTCTAAAAGGATTTTATGAGGTCTTATATCAACACATTTAATTTTACTTATGGTAGATGCAAAAGTAATAAAGCTTAAATTTGAGCCAATATCTACAAGCTCAAATATATTGATTTTTGATAATGTTTTAAAAGCCCAAAGATCTTGAAAATGAAAATATTCTAGTTTTAAATTATTATCATATTTATCAAAAAGATAAGGGTGAGTAGGATAAATTTCAAAGTTTGATTTAGATATATCTTTTTTAATATTCTTATAATCTTTTAAAAAATTTAATATTTCTAAGTAAAAAGTAAATGGTTTTCTTAAAATTAACTTTATTAAAATTTTCGTATAATTTTTAAATTTTTGTAAATTTTCTTTTTTTCTGAATATGCTCATAAAATTTATTAAGATTGTTTATTTGATTTTTTACTAATTCTATATACTCATATTTTATAAATTTATTTCCATCAAAATTTCTTATTATACTTAACAATT
>MDSW01147042.1_pt1 | contig 23959 bp, 28 predicted proteins | sample 811171 | NCBI WGS metagenome assembly MDSW01 (sample SAMN05326641, study PRJNA326480) | marine metagenome | isolation source: seawater | place: Atlantic Ocean: North West | collected 2012 | reverse complement strand
TGAAGCAGCTCCTGCTGAAGAAGATAAAGCTGAAGCAGCTCCTGCTGAAGAAGATAAAGCTGAAGCAGCTCCTGCTGAAGAAAAAAAGTCCTAGTATAAACTATTCCGAGTTGCTTCATGATCAATGAGAGTATCATTACAATAGGTAAGTTGGTTGCTACCCATGGGATAAAAGGTTGGTTAGCTATAGAATCATACTCGCATCCAGCAGATAATATAAAAAATTATAAAACCTTCATTAAAATCAATAATGAAAGTGTCTCAATTGATATTCTTCAGCTTAAGGTGCTGCCAAAAAAAATTATAGTCCAACTAAAAGGATATGACGATATAAATGTCTCTGAGAAGATTGTTGGTCATGAGATACTAATATTCGCCTCTGAGATACCTGCCCTTAAAACTGGTGAATATTATTGGAAAGATATTGAAGGCCTAGAAGTGTACTCTACTGAAAATATTTATGTTGGACAAGTTGACTTTATGTTCAATAATGGAGCTAATGACGTTCTTGCAATAAAGAAAAAAAATACATATCTATATATTCCATACATACATAAATATATCAAAGTTGTACCAAGTAAGAAAATTCTAGTTGATCATGAAATTATTTAATATTATTACTATTTATCCTGATTTTTTTGAGTCATTCAAAAATCACGGCTTAATCAACAAGGGATTAAGTGAGAAGATTATTGATCTTAATATTCTTAACCTCAGGCACTTTACAGTTGATAAACATAAAAGAGTGGATTTTAAGCCTTATGGTGGAGGTCCAGGGATGGTGATACAATATGAGCCTGTAAAAAATGCACTTGATTCTGTTCAGCCAAGTAGAGTAGTTCTTTTGTCACCACAAGGTAAACCTTTAAAACAAAAAAAACTTGAAAGCCTCTCCAAAGAAAACAATGTTACATTTATATGCGGTAGATACGAGGGAGTGGATGAGAGAATCACAAACAATCTAGTCGATGAAGAGATTTCGATAGGTGACTATGTATTATCTGGCGGTGAGATTCCAGCAGCTGTGATAATTGAGGGTATAACAAGGCTAATACCTGGTGTGGCAGAAAATATAAATTCAATAATGAGTGACTCTTTTAATGATTATCTGTTAGACCACCCACATTATACCAAACCCATTGAAGTTGATGGGATGGGAGTCCCTCAGGTTTTGACATCTGGCAATCATCAGGATATTCAACGCTGGAGAAGAAAACAGGCACTTGGAATGACTAGTCTAAAAAGGCCAGATTTATTAAAAAACGTGAATCTTTCCGAAGAAGATGATAGACTACTTCAAGAATTTGTAGCTGAGATTCAGGTAAAAGAAAGTGAGTAAAACGATCGACAACATTACAACTAAACAAATGAAGGAAACTCCGAGTTTCTCTAGTGGAGACACCGTTGTGGTCTCTGTGAAAGTCAAAGAAGGTAAAAGAGAACGAGTCCAAGCATTTGAGGGAGTAGTTGTAGCTATAAAAAACCGAGGAATAAGTTCTTCATTTACAGTAAGAAAAATTTCTTACGGCGAAGGTGTTGAGAGGGTATTCCAGACACATAGTCCATTGATAGATAATATTAAAATAAAAAGGCGCGGAGATGTCAGAAGAGCTAAATTGTATTATCTTAGAGAAAGATCAGGAAAATCTGCAAGGATTAAAGAAAAGCTAAACTAAACATCCTAAATTGAATCAAGTATACATAGGTATAGGCAGCAACCAAAATCATCCACACTTTAGAGTAAACACTGCACTAAAACAAATCAACAGGATACATAAAACCGATCTAATAAAGAAATCTAGTTTATATGAAACTGTTCCACTAGGTCCAAAATTTCAACCAAATTTTATTAATGCGGTTGCAGAAATCAGAACAATGTTGCATCCAACTGAACTTCTCGAGGAACTTCAAAATCTTGAAAAAGCTCACAACAGAAAGAAAACTAAAAGATGGGGCCCGAGGAGCCTAGATTTAGATATACTTATATATGATGAAGTTATTATGGAGACTGATAATTTAACTCTACCTCATCCAGGTATAGCTTACAGAGAATTTGTATTAATACCCTTATATGAAATCACTGCTTATGATTATGTAGTTCCGAAATATGGAAAAATTACCCAATTAATAAAAAAGTTGTAATGATAACAAAAAAATATATAGCTATCGAGGGTGCTATTGGGGTTGGGAAGACAACCCTCGCAAAAAAAATATCGGATACAATAAAATGTGAAACCATATTTGAAGACTATATTGATAACCCGTTCCTTAAAAAGTTTTATGATGACAATCAATCAAATTCCTTTACAACTCAACTTTTTTTTCTACTTAGGAGATTAGAACAATCAAAGATAGTTCAAGATACTAAGAGTCTACTCATTTCAGATTTTTATTTTGGAAAAGATGAATTATTTGCTCGATTGAATTTATCAGATACAGAGCTGAAGATGTATTTAGAGATTAGGGAAAAACTTAACTTTACTCCTCCAACTCCAGATTTAATTATATACCTCCAAGCTTCAACAGAAATCCTTCTTGAAAGAATTAAAAAAAGAGGTCTTGATGCAGAACTGAATATTAAAAAAAAATATATTGACTCAGTCAATGATATATATATGAAGCACTTTCATGAATACAATACATCACCAATACTTATAATCAATACCTCGAACGTAAACATCAACAATGAGGGTGATTATAAAATGTTAATAAAAGAAATATCATCTGATATAAATGGAAAAAAATATTTTAATCCAACTTCAAATTGAAAATGACTAAATTAGACAAGTTGCTTAAAGTTTACAGAAGAGGTAAAAAAATATCTTGCATAACTGCATACGATGCTAGCATAAGCAAATATCTTGAGGCGTCTGAGATAGATATTGTTTTAGTCGGTGACTCTCTGGGGCAGGTAATAAAAGGAGAAAAAACGACTCATAATGTTACAATTGATGAGGTTTCATATCATGCCAGTTGTGTTAAATCTGGCTTGAAAAATTCTATTTTAATGACCGACCTTCCGAAAAACTCCTATGATACAAAGTCAAAAGCATTTAAGAATTCTCTCAAACTTTTATCATTAGATCTTGCAGATTTAATAAAAATTGAAGTAAGTAACAATAATTTAGATATTGTTAGATATCTCATAAAAAAAGATGTGCCTCTATGTGCACATATAGGCCTACTTCCCCAAAGTATTAACTCAAAATCAGGATATAGGAAATACGGAAAGACAAAAAAAGAAGCAGAGGAGTTATTTGATCTGGCTGTACATCTTGATGCTAACGGAGTAAAGATAATATTACTTGAGTGTGTTGAAAACTCCCTTGCAAAACGTATTAGTGAGTCTTGTAGAGTACCTGTAATTGGAATTGGATCAGGTCTTAAGTTAGATGGCCAAGTAGCAGTTATTTATGACTTACTTGGTATAAGCTTCAATAAAATTGATTCATTCACATTCGATTCTACAAATTCACTAGATAAACAAATCAAAATGTTTACAAATAAATTAAAATAATGATTGTTGTTAATAACAAACAAGAGCTTAAAAGTGAAATTATGAAATATAAACTTCAGGGCAAAAAGATTACTATCATACCAACCATGGGAGATCTTCATAAAGGTCATTTTGAACTATTCCATAAAAAACCAAAACATACGATTAGTTTTGTTACTATCTATGTAAACCCGTTACAGTTTGATAATAAAGATGACTTCATACACTATCCAAGATTGATTGAGATGGATTTAGAAAAATGCAAACAAAACGAAATTGATTTAGTTTATGCTCCAGCAACTAATATCAGTGACGACATTGACTTCGATGAAAACATAGATTTACCAAAATTTACTAGATATCTATGTGGCGCCACTAGGCACAATCACTTTTTAGGAGTCTACAAGATAATCAAGCATCTTTTCTCAATAATAGAGCCAGATTTTGCTTGTTTTGGCAAGAAGGACTATCAGCAACTGCTACTAATAAAGTATATTGCTAAAACATATTTTCCATATTTAAGGATTATTGAGGTTGATACAGTTCGGGAGAATAATATAGCATTGAGTTCAAGGTTGAGAAGACTGAATAATAATTCCCTAGAGAGAGCAAAAATGATATATGAAACTCTATTAGATATTCGAAGACATTTAATAAAGGGTGATGAATTTCATGAAATCAAAGATAAATTTATTAATAAAGTTCAGAGTTCAAAAATTAGCATTGAGTACCTTGAACATAGGAAAAGTGATACGCTTGAGAATGCAAGTAAAGAGATAACTAATTCCTCCCTTTTTATAGCTTGTTCTATTGATAATATTCGTTTGATAGATAATATTCAGTTATAATTATATTTAAGATTATAAAAATAGTATGATATGAACCATGAAGAGAAGTTTCTTAAAATCTAAAATTCATAAAGCAACAGTTACTGATACAAATATTGACTATGAGGGTTCCTGTTTGATTGATATATCTATTTTAAATTCTGCGAAAATATTACCATATGAGAAAATTGAGATATACAATATTACCAATGGTGAAAGATTAACAACATATGCCATAGCAGGACCTGCAGATTCTGGGCATATATGTGCAAACGGTGCATGCTGTCATAAAATTAATAAAAACGATCAAGTTATTATATGTACTTATACAGAATTATCTGAAAATGAGATTGAAAATCATAAGCCTACGATCATAAGTTTAAATAAAGATAATGAAATTATAGATAAAGATAATAATCAAATTAAGTTGGCATGATTCGTGCTTAATATTAGATATGAACTACCAAAATATAAAACACTTACTTAATTTTTAAGGAACTATTGAGATTATGAATAAATATAACATAAATGACATTGGCGGTATTGTGGCGAAGGAAGATGATAGATACAAAGTATGTGATAATTCTGAACTAAATAACCTTGTATTGAGTAGCACTGATTTAAATCCAAATAAAAGCACCTCAGGTCACAAGCATCCTGGACAGGAAGAAATATATTTTTTCGTCAAGGGTAGTGGAGAAATGGAGATAAATGATAAAAAATTTTCTGTATCACAGGGCGATACTGTATTAATAAAAGACGGTGACTTTCATAGAGTACATGCAGGTAATGAAGGATGCTATTTTGTCTGTGTTTTCGATGGAAAAAGAAGTCACTGAATAACTTCCGCAATTTCTTTTATATTTATGTCCAGTTCTTTTTTATTTTCACAGGTAAAGGTTAAGTGCCCAAGTTTTCTATTCATTCTCTCCGCTTTATGATAATCATGTAAAGAAATATCAAACTTAGATTTAAGTGCCTCTGCCTTCTCATTTGTAATATGTTTCGAGAGAATATTAAACATAACCGATGGCTTGAAAGTTATTGATTTTTTGTAGTCATGACTTCCAGAAATTGCGTCAATGTGAGCAGAAAATTGACTTAAGCTTGATCCTTCAATTGTCCAGTGTCCAGAATTATGAACCCTGGGAGCCATCTCATTTGCAACTAACTCTTTGTTGCTATTGACAAAGAACTCTATTACGAGGACACCGATATAATTCATAGCTTCAAGTAATTTTTCTGCAATATCCTGAGCTTTATTCTGTAGAAAGGTATAATTACTAGGGTATCTGCTCATGCTTAAGATTCCATTTTTATGGTGATTTTCAACTAGTGGATAATAATATACATCACCATTAGTAGCTTTTACGCAAATTAATGATACCTCTGCCTCAAAATCAACTAATTCTTCTAATATACAATCTTGTTTTATTAAATCTGTTTTTATTTCGATATCCGGCTTGATACGGTATTGATTTTTTCCATCATAGCCGAATCTTCTAGATTTCAAGATATAGTGTTTGTTTTTATTTAAGTTTTTTTTCAAATCGTCTAAGTCATTTATCTCATAGTATTCTGTAGTATTAATATTTAATTTTCTGAAAAGATTTTTTTCTTTTAGTCGATCTTGACAAATGTCCAGCGCATGTGAACTGGGATGCACTGGAATATATTTCTCTAATTCTCTCATAGCTTTAACACTAACGTTTTCAAAATCAATAGTTGCTATGTCGAAATTCTCTCCAATTTCCTTAATTATAGTTGAATCATCATAATCTGCCTGCATATGTTCAGTGTAATGGCTCGCTGGTGGCCTGGTACTTGGATCAACGACAATAAACTCGTGTTTTTTTTGATGAACTGCTTGAATCATCATCATTGCAAGTTGTCCAGCACCAAAAATAGCAATTTTCATTAGACAAGCTTTTTTGATTTAAGAACGCGTCTCGTTTGCTTTTTTCGAAATGCTAACAGCCTATTATTTATCTTTGGATATTTTATACCAAGAATAGATGCCGCAAGTAGACCTGCATTGATAGCTCCAGCTTTACCTATCGCCACTGTTGCTACAGGTATCCCTGCTGGCATTTGAACAATGGATAGTAAAGAATCCTTACCTTCAAGAGATTTTGTTTTAACAGGAACCCCAATCACTGGTAAATGTGTCTTTGCAGCAGTCATTCCAGGAAGATGTGCTGCTCCTCCTGCTCCAGCAATAATTATCTCTAATCCACGTTCCTCTGCAGATTCAGCATATTCAAATAATAAATCTGGTGTCCGATGTGCTGAGACAATTTTTCTCTCATGTTTGATACTGAGATTTGTAAGCATATTAGAGGCATGCTTCATGATCGGCCAGTCAGATTGCGATCCCATTATTATACCAACAAGTATTTGTGACCTTTTCATTTTAAAAAACGTAATTGTAACAGCTAATCAGAGCACATAACAATACTTTTATTATGTATTATTATAATTGATACGAAAATAATGTATCATTCGAGATATGGTTATAGTAACTGGCGGTGCAGGCTTCATTGGAACAAATCTTGTTAGATCCTTACTTGAACTTGATAAAAAAGTTTTAGTTGTTGAAGAACTAGATAAGTATACAAAAAAGTTTGAAAATATCAAAAACCTCAATATTGAAGACTGCGTTGATAATAATAATTTTTTAAAAGATTTAAAGAATGGAAAATATAAGAATAATATCGAACATATTTTTCATTTAGGGGCTTGCTCAAAAACAACAGAGCAGGATAGAGATTACGTTATGTCTACTAACTTTGATTACTCGAGGGAATTGTTGGAATATTCTGCTAATAATAACATCAATATGGTATATGCATCATCTGCATCAGTTTATGGAAGCGGTAATGTCTTTAAGGAGGATTCAGAAAATGAATCCTCGCTGAATCACTATTCTGAATCAAAGCTATTATTTGACAACTTTGTGCGAAAAAATTTTTCAAAAATTAATTCTCAAGTAGTTGGAATTAGATACTTCAATGTTTATGGTCCATATGAGCAGCACAAAGAAGTAATGAGCAGTGTAATCTATCATTTTTACAATCAATTTAAAAATCATGGAATGTTGAAATTATTCCGCGGGAGTCATGGTTATGATGATGGGGAACAAAGAAGAGACTTTGTTTATGTAAAAGATACTGTAAAGATAAAGATTTGGTTCATGAATAATAATCTATCTGGTATTTTTAATGTTGCAACAGGTAGGAGTAGGTCGTTCAATGACGTGGGTAATGCGGTCATAAATTATTTTAACTCAGGACATATTGAATATATTGATTTTCCCGAAGGGCTTGAGAGACAATACCAAGCGTATACTCAAGCAGATATGACTAATCTAATTAATACTGGATATCCAGATAAGCCTACTGAATTAGAAGATGGAGTAAATGAATACCTATCTTTTCTAGATAAAACATAACATGAGTAATACTAGAATTCTGATTGTAGCGCCTGCATGGCTCGGTGACTTAGTTATGAGCCTTTCATTTTTGAGTGCGTTAAAGGAGATTAATAAAGATGTGATAATAGATTTATTAGTGAATGAGAATCTCTCTGATCTTGCTAGATGTCTACCTAATGTCTCCAAACTTATCATCTCTGAGACTAGGCATGGCAAATTATCCCTCTTCTATAGAATTAAGTTAGGGTTAAAACTCAGAGAGAATAAATATTCACAATGTTATATTCTTTCTAATAGTTTCAAATCCTCTATTACACCTTTTGTTGCTAAAATAAAAAATAGAATAGGCTACCTTGGTGAGTTTAGATATGGACTTATCAATAAAGTAGTTAAGTCAATAGATCGTAAAGAGGGTATGGTAAATAGATATCTCAATCTCATTAACAAGAGATATCATCATAGGTTAAGACCAAGCATCACTTCGATAACTAACGAAGAATTTCTCAATGATAGGTTTGCTCTCAAAAAAAATTATGTTGTTTTTTGCCCTGATGCAGAATTTGGACCAGCAAAAAAATGGCCTATATATAAATGGATTAATTTAGCTAAAAGCATAAGTGATAGGCATCAAGTAATTTTTGTAGGATTAGATAAATCTATTAGCAAGTATATCGAAGAACTAGGCAGCGTTAATATATTAGATCTGATGGGTAAAACATCAATAACTGATGTTTTACAAATTATAAAACTATCAAGCTGTGTTGTTTCAAATGATTCTGGTCTTATGCATGTAGCAGCAGCTTTGGATAAGCCAGTGGTTGCCATTTACGGATCATCATCACCTATTTATACACCTCCACTGATGAGTGATGACCAAAAAATTACCCACTATGAGGGTTTAAGCTGTAGTCCATGTTTCAAAAAAAGTTGTCCCTTGGGACATACGAAGTGTCTAAATAACATTTCTGTAGATAACGTTAAGAATTCAATTTTACAATTGACTAAGTAGATTTCTACTAATTTCATTTGCTATTTTTTTAAGATCAACTTTTATAAACTTGTTATCATTTCCGGTGTCACAAAAACTTAATTTATTATGACTTTCATTTATTGTATCCCATCTAATTAAAGTTGATGACTGCTTTGATGGATAAAATCCTACAGTTTTTTTATTCAATGATGCGGCAACATGTAATGGCCCGGTAGACCCTGCAATAAATAAATCACAACTATTTATATTTGTATACATTTCAATTAGGTTATTTGTAGGATCAATAGTACTAATATCCAATCCTCTTGCTTTTTTCACTAATTTTTGACACTTATCATAATCATTAATGTCACAATGTAAAATGAATTTACAATTTACATTTTTATTAAGCTCAAAGCAAAGTTGAATAAAATCATCTCCAGATAGGGTCTTAGAGGAACCACCAGTAAATGGATGAACAAAAATCAGTATCTTTTCTTCGTTTGAAATACTTCTCTCATTCAATGATATACAGGTGTGGTCTATTGTGGGGATCTCATAAAAATTATCTTTGAGAAAGAATTCTGCAAGATTATTATTATATTCATACTCAGATTTGATTGAGGATGATCTATGTTGTGTGATTTTTTTATTGTAAAAAATCTGAGCCAGCTTTGTTGCAGGTGCATATCGTTTTGAAATATTAGACATCCATAGCTTGTAACCAGTTATAAATGTAGAGTAAAAGGAGATTGAAAAATCATAATTCTCTTTATCTATGACACTTACTAAATTCGTATCATCGTAGATAGTATTGTCAATATATTTTGTTATTGAGCTTATCTCAGAATATTTCTTATCTATTAAACAATCAATTTGAATATCAGCGCATGAGGATTTTATTAACTTTAGTGCAGGTAAAATCAATATCAAATCACCAAGCTTGTCATTTCTTACAACTAAGAGTTTTTTCATCTTTCTATTACACCAATAAATCTTATTACTTACAAATTATTCTTTGTCCTTAGCAGTTTATTAAGATTATAATGATCTAGAAAAAAATATGATTATGAATAGGATGCTAGCGTTATGTATGTCTCCAGACCAAGGGGGTTTAGAGCTATATTTTCTCAAATTTGTAAAATATTACATCAATACAAACTTATTTGTGGCTTGTACAAGAAACTCATATATTACTAAAAATATATTTGAGAATAAATTGGAGTGTAAGCCCAGAAGCTTTATCAATACCTTTTTAAATTTCCTCAAGATAAGAAGATACATAGTTGATAATAATATAGATATAATCCACGTCAGCTGGTCAAAAGATCTTTTTTTAGCAATTCTTTTGAAAGTATTTTCAAAAAAGTATCTTAAAATTATATTTTATCGGCAAATGAAGATATCGCGTCCCAAAAGAGATCTTTACCATAAATTTGTATATAGTCATATTGATGTTTTTTTGGTTATCACCAGAAAACTCTATCATGAAGCTTGTAACTATCTACCGATACATAAATCTAAAATTCATGTGTTGGAGTATGGAATAAATATTCCATCAAAAGACTCAATAGTGGACAAGGAAAAATTCTATTCAAGCAACAATCTGGATAGTTCTACATTTTTGATTGGCGTGTTCTCAAGAATTGAGGAACAAAAAGGACAGCATCTTGTCTTGAATGCGATTGCCCAGAGTAAGCATGAAATACAGTTATGTATCATCGGACACTCTATGGATGATGTTTATAAACATAGACTTCAAACTGACGTACTAAGTCTTAATTTACAAAATCACGTTCATTTCATTGATTTTGTAGATTCCCCCATGTCTTATATGCCTTGTTTTGATTTGATAATACTTCCTACTTACGAAGAGACATTTGGTTTAATTGTTGCAGAAGCCATGATGATGGAAGTTCCAGTAATCGGTAGCAATGCTGGAGGAGTACCTGAAATTATAAATCATCAAGAAAACGGATTACTCTTTGAATCAAAAAACTATAATGATCTTCGAAAAAAAATTGATTTTATAATAGAAAAAAAAGAATGTACAACTACAATAGTAAATAAAGCTTCTAAGTTTGCAAATGAGCGTTATGGTTATCAAAAACACTTTATTAGATTCGAAGAGTTAATAACAAGAAATGATAAATGAATAAAATTACAGGTACAATCATCACATTGAATGCAGAGAAGTATGTACTGCGCGCTATAGAGAGTCTAAAGAATATCTCTGATGAAATAATTGTCCTTGACTCAAAAAGCTCGGATTCAACTAGAGATATAGCAGAATCTGCTGGAGCAAAAGTATATATTCAGGAATTTCTTGGCGATGGTCCTCAAAAGAAAGAAGCATCAAACTTTGCAACTAATCGATGGATTTTTAGTCTAGACGCTGATGAGTATCTTGATAAGGATTTGATTAATTTTATCAAAAAAATAGACTTGTCTAATATCAGATATGATAGCTTTTCATTCAGAAGAAAGAATTATTGTTCAGATGAATGGATAAAAGCTGCAGGCTTCTATCCAGATTATGTAACACGTCTCTATGATAAAAACAGAGTCAACTATGATGCGAGAGCAGACCACGCTACTGTGAATAGTAAGAATACTTTGAAAACAAGTTGCCATATTGTTCACACAACTTATGAATCTATGGATGAATGGGTGGACAAAATGAACTTCAGAAGTTCAATGAGCGCCAGACAGCTATATAACGATGGTGTGATGCCATCAGAGGCTCGCCCTATTTTAAGAGCATTATTTGCATTCTTTAAAAAACTGTTTATTAAAGGCGGCATATTGCAGGGAAAAAATGGATTTAAAGTTGCATTGACTACAATGTTCAATACCTATCTTAAATATACTAAACTTAATGATCTTCACAAAAAATAATTTACAATAATAGTAAATCTCTCGGTGTATCAATATCTTTCAATATCCTTAATACCTTAAAGCTTAATTTTTCTTTAGAGCAAAGATTAAAAATGTCCTCTTTTGAAATTTTATCAAGTTTTAAATTTTTAAAAATATGGTGTGAATTATTCTTTGTACCCACCAGATAGAAACCCCCATCATGGGAAGGACCAATTACGACATCATAGCTGTCCAGATAATAGATACTGTCCTCAATATCATACTTTGATAGAGCAGGAATATCAGATCCTATTAATATTCTTTTTTTATATGAATTATTCGTATTATCTATTGCTGAGTATATTTTGTCACTTAAGTGGCCTGATATTTGTCTTGTGGTATTAATATTAAATCTTCGTGTTAGTTTTTTTGAGAAGTTTCCTTGATTACTCGGATAAAGATGTAATAGCTTGTATGCATCAATTTTATTCATTTCTGAACATATCATCCTCAACATTGTTTTTGATAAATAGACTCGTTCGTCATTAGATAAAAAGTTCCTCAATCGTGTTTTGCATTCACACAAATCAGGGTTTTTTGACAATATATGAATGATAGATTTCATTTATACATTTCTTTTAATCTATTCGTACAAACACCTAAATAGTAAAGTATTCTCAATTTTCTCATATGTAAAATAGTTTTAAGAAACCCATTCTTTTGCCATCTTCTTGTTGAGCTAACAGCCTTTCCTGAAAAAAACCTTGGTTTGATTATTTTCTTTAGTCTATGTGTGATTTCTATGTCTTCCATCAAATTAATATCAAGATATCCTTTGATTTCATGAAATAAATCTCTTTTAATAATAAGCACCTGATCTCCAGTCGAGTAAGAAAAAATCTTGCTTCGGAGATTTATACAACAAGATAGAAATTTATACTTCAATCGAGGATCATCCAGCTTTATTTTAAAAAATCCCCAATTAAAATCATTATCTATACCTAGTATTTCGTCTAACGCTCTCTCATTTATGTACGTATCCACGTGAAGAAATATTAGATAATCACCGCTAGCATGATCTGCACCTTCATTTAGTTGACCTGATCTGGAGGGTGATTTTACATAAATCTTATTTGTAATCAATCTCGCCATAGAAGTTGTCTCATCATCACTATTACCATCAACAATGATAATCTCAGCATTTAGTCTATTTTTTAAAGTGATTAAATGTTTTTGATTGGTGAGGAGAGTTTTTTCCTCATTTAATGTAGGAATAATAATAGAAAATTTCATCTACTGAATTAATGATCCAGAGCAACTACTTCCTGTACCAGCAGTACAACCATAACAGTGATCTGCGGTTGCTATCTTTTTACCTTCAATACTTTTTATGTTGACTTCGGATATATGAGTCCTCTGACCAGATAGGGGCATATCAAGCATCTGATTAAAGTCACAATCATAAACATACCCATCATAATCTATACTAATAAGTTCTCTGCACATTACTTGTTTTAATGCTGTTTTAGAATAAGAACTCTTGAGGAGACGCATATAGTCATGGAAAGTTTTTTTACTTATTAGTGTGCTTCCAAATCTACTGATTGGCATGTTCGTAATTGTATAGAGTTTATTAAACAATACTTCATATTTTTCGTTAAGGAAAAATTTATAGTCGACTTCAAGTTTACTTTGTTCAGGAGGCAATTCCGGACCTTGTGGGTTATAAACTAAATTCAGTATTAATTCTTCATTCACTCCATATCCAAGTGAATTGAGTTTTTTTAGAGCTCTGATGCTTTTCTTAAAAACATCTTTTCCTCGTTGTGAATCTACATTTTCTTCAATATAACAGGGCAGTGAAGCAATTATCTCTACTTTATGTTCTGCTAGAAATTCTGGTAGATCTCTCATGCCATCACTCTCAAGGATTGTTAGATTACACCTATCTATGATATGTATATTATTTTCTTTACAAACCTGGACAATATATTTGAAGTGCTTATTCATCTCTGGCGCACCACCCGTCAAATCGATTTTTCTTATGTTATTGTCCACAGAAAATTTAATTACTTCATTTATTGTCTTCAGATCCATCATCTCTTTTCTATTGGGACCAGCGTTAACATGACAGTGGAGACACCTCTGGTTACACTTATAACCTAGATTAACCTGTATTACTTTTAAGGTTTTTCTATCAATACTTGGGAATGATGTATTTTCTAAAAGAGGATAAATCTTATGCATAATTATGCTTAAATGATACAATGGATTTCTTGTTAAATCATGAAAAATGAATTTCATAATCAAATTAATGCCTATTTGCCAGACGTCGATTACTGTTCATTCAGGTTTGTGAATAAATACACAAACATAATATCAGTTACAAGAAACGTGCTCGAGCCCATAGAAATTACAGAAGATGAGGGGATAATGGTGACCGTCATTCACAATGGCGGATATGGATATGGGGCTACTAGTGATCTTTCCAAAGAAGGAATTCTTAAAGCTACTGAAGAGGCAAAAAAATGGGCGGAATATTCCACTGGTAAGTTAGTCTATAAAATCACTCCCCCTGACACAAATATAGATAATGGAAAATATTTTACTCATGAGAAAGATAGCTGGGGAAAAGAGTCGAACAAGGATAAAGTCGATTACCTCATGGAAATTAATAAAGCATTGAAATCAAAACCAACAATATCTAATTGGGGAGCTAGCTTTAGATATAACAAAATTGAGACTTTATTTATTGATACTAACGGCAGTAAGTTTAGACAGAATATTTCATACATACTTCCACAACTCATTGCATGCGCAGAATATAAGAAACAGATTCAAACAAGAACTTTTGGCGGTCATGCCCATGCAAGACAGATTGGATATAATTTCTTCAAAGAATCTGACTTGATTAATCATGCAACACAAATTGCAAACGATGCTATTGAATTATCCATGTCACCCAACTGCCCAAGCGGAAAATTCGATGCATTAATTGCACCTGATCAGATGATTTTACAAATACATGAGTCAATAGGACATCCCTTGGAGCTAGATAGGATACTTGGAGATGAGAGAAATTATGCTGGATCAAGCTTTGTAAACCTAAATATGTTCGGGACATATAAGTATGGTTCAGAGAAATTAAATATTTCATTCAATCCTTCTGAAGAATCAGAATTAGCTAGCTATAATTTTGATGATGACGGGACTCCTGCCAAAAAAGAATACTTAATCAAAGATGGCATCCTTAAAAGGCCAATCGGCAGCTATTTTTCTTCGCAAAGAACTAATCATGAATATGTTGCATGTTCTAGGGCAACGAGTTGGAATAGACCTCCTATTGATAGAATGGCTAACATTAATTTAGAGCCCGGAACTTCATCTTTCTCTGATATGCTAAGTACCGTTGAGGATGGTGTTCTTCTAGAAACAAATAACTCCTGGTCCATTGATGATTATCGTAATAAGTTTCAATTCGGATGCGAAAAAGGAACGCTTATTAAAAATGGTGAACTTAAAGGTGTAGTTAAGAATCCAAACTATAGAGGAATCACAAATGAGTTTTGGCATAATCTACATATGGTAGGCGACAGTGCATCTTATTCGATTCTTGGAACTGCAAATTGTGGAAAAGGAGAACCAAATCAGACTATTTTTGTTGGGCATGCGACACCACCTTGTTTATTTCAGAATATAGATATTTTTGGTGGAGAATAATGAAAGAATATTTTCATAAGATTTCCGTGGCTTTATTCAAAAATATTCATAAGGATGAGTTTCTGATTCTAAACTTCGACGCAGAGGAGTCTAATTTCATTAGATTGAATAGAGCAAAGATAAGACAGCCTGGTAACGTTAGACAAATATCAATATCTCTGAGTCTTTCTAATCGAAATAAAAGAAATTTGAAATCCTATTTAAGGCTCAATGGAAATTTCGATAAAGATCTTGCAACACTCATTAAAACATTAAATTATCTTAGGCGTGAGCTACCAGATCTTCCAAAAGATCCTTATCTAATGTTTTCAAAATCAATTCAATCAACTGATATTGATAATACTAACGAGTATGCTGATGATATGAAAAACTTAGACTTCATGTTAAACAGTGTATCAGGACTTGATTTAGTAGGTATATACGCATCAGGTTATATTTATACAGGATTTGCTAATTCTTTAGGTCAATTTAATTGGCATAGCGACTACTCGTTTAGTCTTGATTATTCAATATATAATGAGAATAACAATGCAATTAAACTTAATTACTCATCAAAAAAATGGAGTGATAATGAATTTGAACTCAACTTGGATAAAGGGAGGGAAAAATTGAGCATATTGTCAAAACCATCCAAGACAATAGAGAAAGGTGAATATACAGTATATCTTGAACCATCGGCATTAAATGAAATCATAGACATGATGTCTTGGGGTGGTTTTAGTTATAAGGCAAATAAAATAGGAACTAGCCCGCTTCATTTGCTAAATAAAGGAGAAAAGTCTCTTAATGCCTCTATATCAATTGACGAGAATATTAAAGACGGTATTTCAGCTAACTTTAATTCAGATGGTTTTATAAAACCTGAAAATTTAAATATGATCAAAGATGGTAAATTTTCGGAATCTTTAACTTCTCCTAGATCTTCACTTGAATATTCTGTCGCACATAATGCATCTAGTGTATCTGAGTATCCATGCTCTATAGATATGAAATGTGGAACTATAGCGGATGACGAAATCTTAGAAACTATACAAAATGGTATTTATATTAGCAACTTATGGTACCTTAATTTTTCCGACCGCAATAATGGAAGGATGACAGGCTTAACAAGATTTGGCTGTTTTGCTGTCGAAAATGGGAGGCTTATTGCTCCAATCAACACCATGAGGTTCGATGATACTGTCTATAGTATGTTAGGTGATAATTTAATCGGCCTCACATCAAAGAGAGAATTGTTAATTGACTCTGGGACATATGAAGAAAGATCAACCTCTAGTTCAAGACTTCCAGGAGCACTAATAAATAATTTTAAGATGACTTTATGACTGTAAATACACGTTTTGCTCCAAGTCCGACAGGGTGGCTCCATATTGGTGGTGTAAGAACTGCTCTATACTCATGGCTGTATGCCAGAAAAAATAATGGAAATTTCTATTTAAGAATCGATGACACCGACACAACTAGAAGCACTAATGAATATAAGGATTCGATTATATCAGCACTAAGTGAACTTGGACTTAAACATGATGATGACATAATTTATCAATCTGAGAGATTTGGTCACTATATAGATAAAATTGAGGAGTTACTAGAAAGAGACATGGCTTACTATGATCAAGCCGAAGTTAATGATAAAACCAAAGATACTAATCTCAGCCTCACATATGAAAATAGATTAAATAAAGAAGGGCATGTAATTAGATTTAGAAATCAAAGAAATAGTTCAGTTAGTATTACTGATTCTGTTCATGGAGATATTACATTCAATCCAAAAATATTTTTTGATGTTGTGATTCTACGCTCGAATGGTGTACCAACATATAATCTTACATCTGTAGTTGATGATATTGATATGGGAATAACACATCTAATTAGAGGAGATGATCATTTAAGTAACCTGCCTGTTCAAGTGAATCTTTTTAAGTCATTCCAGGCAGATGTTCCTTCGTTTTGTCATCTCCCAATGATTCATGGGATTGACGGTAAAAGATTATCAAAAAGACATGGTGCTGTCGATATTAATCATTTTCTGAGAGAGGGTTACAGAGTCGATGCTTTAATAAATTATTTAGCCAAGACTGGTTGGTCTCATGGAGATAAAGAAATTTTTAGTGTTCAAGAGCTTTTGGATCTTTTCAATCTAAATCGTATTACAAAGTCAGCCGCAACATTTGATGTCGAGAAATTGAATTGGCTGAACCAGTATTACATTAAAAATGATGATATTAATAATATTGCAAAACAAATACTTCCATATTTACTTGAAGAAAACCTTCCAAACGCCCCCAGCGATGATGATTATTTGAGGAACATACTTCATCTTGGAATCGAAAGAGAATTTTCATTAAAAAATATTGCCAATAGCATCACATATTTTTATCAAGATGAAATTGATTATGATATCAATGTAATTGCAAAGTATGATAAAAATCAGACTATTATGATATTACGCGATATTGTTACTAAATTCTTTATAGTAGATTTTAATGATAAGCCATCTATAAGTGCTAGCGTTAAATCCACATGTGAAGATTTGAATCTTAAATTTAAAGATGTTGGGCCACTAATTCGTTTTGCTACAACTGGTAAACTGAATGCACCATCCATTGACGATTTGTGTCATATATTAGGCAAAAAAAGAGTTATTGAGAGAATATCAAGATTCTTAGAAATATATAAATAGATTTATAAACAGTTAAATCTTAATTTCAATATTAATATATTCAAAGTTTAATGATGAGAGGTTTTATATTTTTTAGTGTATCAGCTAGCCTCATATCCTCAGAAACAGAAACTGGTTTAAACTCTTTTTTTGATTGAAATAGATCATCTCTTTCTGACTGATTTATAACAATCGAACCTTCTTCAGATGATACAGAGCGATGATATGTATTTTTAGGTATTTTTAACGCTCCGCTATTTCGATCTAATTTAATAATTTGGTAAGGCTTTTCCCAATCATAGTTCACTAACTCAAATGTTCTCGAACCATGTACAACACGATTATTATCAATTTGATGATAATGTATGTAAAACTGTTTATTTCCCATAGAGTCATCCGGCGGAGATGTAGCTGCAGATTCATGTATAACTAAATCAGAGGCATTAGACTCCGGCATTGTTATATCGAAAAAAAGAACATCCTTAGTCTTTCTGAATATAGTATGCTTATGCAGCTGAATGTTCTTCATAATTATACAAAAGCATGAATCGTGCCAAAATGGCCATCACGGCATATTAATTGCATACAATTAGGTAGATAATATATTTGTAATGGATTTTAAGTTAAAAAATGTCACTTTGATGGTATTTACAGATATAGATGGAACATTTATTGATAATGATGTTTTTTGTGAAGGACAGAATTTTGAAATTGCAAAAAAGCTTGTTTACGAAAATCATATTCTTGCTTTTAATTCAAGCAAGACCTTTGAGGAGATTAAATATATGCAAAAAAAATCTCAGACTTTTTTCCCTTTCATTTGTGAGACTGGAGGAGGTATATATTACACAAATTCACTTTACAAAGAGTCAAATAAGAAAAGAGATGGATACAGCATAATGTTTGAATCTAGAAAAATAGAGGAATTTCGGGATGAGATAAAGAATGAAATATCTATCAACTTTAATGATGATTTAGATTTTTTTGAGGATTTCAATGAAACTGAAAAATCAACATTATCAGGTTTATCTGGTATAGATCTTGAATTAGCCTCAAAGAGAGATTTTTCAATTCTAATTAGATGGAAATCCAACATGAACAAGTATAAAAAATTTGAATCAACCCTCAGTAAGTATAATTTGAATATAGTCAAAGGTGGTAGGTTTTCACATATCTGTGGGAATCATAATAAAGGAAAGGCTGTCACTTATTTCCTTAATCAACTAGGAACATTTAGAAGCAATGAGAAATTTATCTCTGTTGGTATTGGAGATAGCACGAATGATTTGGATATGCTTGAAAAGGTTGATTACGCATGTATTGTGAAATCAAAAAATAATGCTGATTTAATTAAGAAGATACAAAATAAAAATATAATATTTAGTGAAAATAATGCGCCTGATGGGTGGGTAGAGTGTATACAAGAACTATTATCCGTACTAAGACATAAGGATCAATTCAATGTCTGATTTTCATCAAAATGGTGTCATTAGCACACTCCATAACTTATCATGTCGTTCTCTTGATGAATTAGAGAGAGAACTGAGAGAATACTCAAAAGAAGCGCCAATTGAATTAATCTTACCTAGTTTATATTCCGAGCTACATGGAAATGCACTAGAAAATATTGTGAATTGTTTAAGCGAAGTAAAATATCTTAATCACATTACCATAGGACTTGATAGAGCTAACAGATCAGAATTCATAAAAGCAAAAAAGTTCTTCTCAAGTTTGAATCAATCACATTCTGTAATCTGGAATAATAGTCCTAAGATGCAAAAGCTAGATAATGATTTCAAGAAGCTTGGAATTGCACCAAACCAACCAGGTAAGGGAAAAAATGTCTGGTATTGCATGGGTTATACTTATTCCAGAAATGAAGCAGGCTCAGTAGCACTTCACGACTGTGATATAACCACCTATAATCGCGAGCTGTTAGCTAGATTAGTTTATCCAGTAGCAAACCCTCATTTTAATTATGAATTTTGTAAAGGCTACTATCCAAGAATAAACGGAAGAAGCTTAAGCGGAAGAGTCACTAGATTACTTATTACACCCCTTCTAAAAACATTTAAGAAAGTTCTTGGTCATCGTGATTATATTGAGTTCATCGATGTATTTCGCTACCCTCTTGCAGGAGAATTTTCTTTTAAGAGTAGAATGTTGAAGGAAATAAGAATTCCATGTGACTGGGGTTTAGAGATTGGACTATTATCTGAAATGCAGAGAAATCAGGCTTACAACCGAATATGTCAAGTAGATATTGCTGATACATACGATCATAAACATCAAGTTTTATCGGAAAACGATACAGAGAAGGGTCTATCTAAAATGTCAATTGATATAGCAAAAACTCTTATACGTAAGCTTGCAGCTCAAGGGGATACTTTTACGCATAACACATTAAGAACCCTTAAGGCCACCTATTATCGTACAGCGCTAGATTTATTAGAAATTTATCACAATGATGCTAAAATTAATGGCCTTGATTTGAATATAAATGAAGAGGAAATTGCCATTGAACTATTTGCAAACAACATAATCATTGCAGGGCAAGACTTTCTAGATAATCCTAATCAAAATCCACTTATTACTAATTGGAATAGAGTAGAGACTGCAATGCCAGAAATAAAGACAAGATTTCTAGACATAGTTGAGTCTGATTCTAAAATTTGAGAGATTCATCATTAAATGTCGGACAACAAAAAATCAGAGCTAGAGAAAAGAGTTACTCAACACTTGGGGAGAATATATAAAGATGTTCTTAACCAGAATGATATAAATCAAATGTCTGAAAATTTTTTATCACACGTTGTAGAGTCCCAAAAATATTTACCCAAGCATATTACAGAAGAGGGGGAATCCTGGTCAGAGAAAACTATTGTCTTAATAACATATGCAGATACACTCCAAGATCAAAAAAATCTACCAATTAATTCCATACATAAATTCTTAAATGAATACTGTGATGATATTTTTGAGATAGTTCACATACTACCTTTTTTTCCTTCAAGCTCAGACAAAGGATTTTCTGTGAAAGATTATTATTCAATTTATCATCAGTTTGGACAATGGAATGATATTTTAAAAATTTCTAAAGATTTCGGAGTAATGGCTGATATTGTAATTAATCATGGCTCTTCAAAGGGCCAATGGTTTAAAAATTTTCTTAAAGGTGAAGGCAAAGGGAGTGATTATTTTCTAAATTTTGATGAACCTTTTGATATATCAAAAGTTGTTCGTCCAAGAACAACAGATTTACTCAATCCAGTTAAAACCCATGATGGTACTAAGTATGTTTGGTGTACATTCAGTGAGGATCAAGTTGACTATAATTTTAGTAATCCAGCTGTTCTCTACGAATTTATTCAAATCATAATATTTTATCTTACTAAAGGTATAACTGTTTTTAGATTTGATGCGGTAGCATTCATCTGGAAAAAAATTGGAACGAGCTGTATTAATCTAGACAAAACTCACGAAATCGTCAGACTATTTAGGACATTATTAACTTACCTATGCCCCAAAGCTATATTAGTTACAGAGACGAACACACCAGCTAGAGAGAACGTCTCTTATTTTGGTAATGCAAACGAGGCTCATTGGATTTATAATTTCTCATTACCTCCTATAATAATTTATTCCATACTCGCTGAAGATTCATCCTATATGGAAAAACTTACAATGAGCATGCCTCCATCACAACTTGGAACATCGTATTTAAATTTTATTGCCTCTCATGATGGAATTGGTCTTAGACCCGCAGAAACTTTTCTTACAAAGGACGAAGTCAGTAAGTTTATTGATTTGATGGAGAAGAATGGAGGAAAAATATCTTATCGCTCTAATAATACTGATACGCCTGAGCCATATGAGATAAACATAACACTCTTCGATGCAATGAGAGAGTCGTTTAAAAAGGATGTGACTCATCAATTCCAGAGATTTATGTGTATTCACACAATAATGTTATCTTTGGAAGGAGTTCCCGCCCTCTATGTACATAGTCTTTTTGGCACACAGAATGACTATGATTTATATGAACGAACTGATCATAATAGATCTCTTAATAGGGGGAGCATTCAACTGTCTGAAATTAGTCTATCTGATCAGTCTAATACTCAAACACTTATTTTCTGTGAACTTAAAAAGCTTATACATATAAGAAAAAAGCAACCTGCATTCCATCCAAATGCAGTACAATTTACTTTACATTTAGGAAGTAGTTTATATGGAATATGGCGACAAAGTTTAGATAAAAAACAAAGCATCTTCTGTATCACCAATTTAACTTCAAAAAAAACTAAATTCAGCTTATTGGATTTAAACCTTATAGGCTTTGATCGTTGGTGGGATATGATTTCTGAGGTTGAAATAGATGACACTACCAAAGACATGGAACTTAAACCTTATCAGACCATATGGTTAACTAATTCGTAAGGAGAGTTAATCTTTTCGTGGTTAAGCCTACTTTGTTAGGTACCAAATTAGAAAAATAATTGGCATTACAATGAATAACGATATTAGGTATACCCGAATCATAGTTCTAAACTTAATTTTTGTCTGTGCGTTTTTATTCACTATATTATCGAAACATATTATTCTATATATTTCGAGGAATATTTAATGATTAATGAAAATCATTTATTTGAAGAGGGTTTGATTCACGATTATGAGAAAAATCCAAACCCTGAATTAGCGGAAATATTAATAAAAGAATATTCTTCTCATCTAATTCAAAATACAACACCCTCACAAAATCTTGAAACATGGATAAATAAAAGATCAGTCATGGCAAAACGTGACAAAGTAGAAACTGCAGACATATTTGGTCTTAGTGGACATGGTTCTAGACCAGGTATGGAACCGGCATATATTTGTATAAATGCATTTTGTTGGGAGCACATCTTGGATGGCTCCGATATATCTTCAGCATTTACAAATACTGCCTTATTATTCAAAGTTGATGAAAGTTTAGTGAGAATGAGTTTTGAGAGAAAGAACCATGATTTTGGCGAAAGAGAATTGTGTAGGGTTGGATTAGATTTATCAATTGCTATAAGTAAAAGAGAGTTGAGCAGCACTCAGATAAAATTAGCCCAGAAAATCCTTAACGAGGATATTCGCATACAGATGATGAAAAACCTAAATCATCATCGTGCAAAATTCAATTATTCAAGATAATCTAATCCTCAAAATTAAATCTAAAGATTAGATGTGATAATTACTATTAGGCCAAAAACAAAAAGAAAAGATAATATTCCCGATAACAAATAGCTAAAATTTTGATTCAATCTCCTGTTGTTAAGGATTATGACAGCAAACAAAAAAATAACAGCAAGTAATAATAAATTCATTATTTGATTATAGCAAAGTTAATTATTCCAAAAGAAGTCTTTTCATGTTCAATAGCAAAACATAAGGGAACTTTGAAATAGTATACAGCTAGCTTCATGGAGTATGTATATCATGATCAATAGAATGAGAGCTTTCGTGATAAGTTGTGATGATGTGATCATACTCAAACTCCTAAAATATTCGCAACTTGCGTAAAAATATTCATGGGCAGTGGAAAGAAAAGAATGATACCTAATGCAGAAAAGAATACTGCTACCTTATCACCATATCTCTCATTAAGTTTACAACCGATGGCATACCATAGTCCCATGTATACAACCAAAATGACTACTCCTATTGCAAATGCAATTATAGCCATTTTATATCAGTGTTATCAGTACGTAGATGATTAGTGCGTACACAACTAACTCAACATATGGGCTACCATTCGACCTTTCATTCCAAAAAAATTTCATAAATATAGTATATTTTGTTTCTGTATTCTATGATTATAAAATATATTATAACCACTCGCACACCTTCTTTGACAAAATATTTTCAAATTAAAGTCTGATATTAGATTAGATCGGTTCAGATTTTTGAGAGCTTTTATTTTAACTGTGCATTCAAAAAACTCTGACCTCGTCCCCAAGGG
>MDSW01118474.1_pt1 | contig 23963 bp, 11 predicted proteins | sample 811171 | NCBI WGS metagenome assembly MDSW01 (sample SAMN05326641, study PRJNA326480) | marine metagenome | isolation source: seawater | place: Atlantic Ocean: North West | collected 2012 | reverse complement strand
GGCCTGCCCGTGCATCAGTTCGGGACAGATGCGTTTGGAGTTGCGAACCGCAGCAGTGTGCAGGTTTCCCTTTCAGAAGGTCAGGAAGCTGAACTCTGCCGACTGGGATTTATCCCGCTGTCAGACTGCAAGGACACACCGTTTGCAGCCTTCTATTCCAATCAGTCCGTGCATAATCCACCGTCATTTGACGATCCGGTTGCAACGTCGAATGCCCGGATTTCTTCGATGCTTCAGTATGTCCTGTGTTGTTCACGAATTGCGCACTACATCAAGGTCCGCGCACGCAATAAACTCGGATCCAGCATGCGGCCCGATGAAGTGCAGTCTGATCTGCAGAACTGGGTTGTCGATTACGTGACCCCGGACGAAAAAGCGCCACCTGAGATTAAGGCCCGGTATCCTCTGCGCGACGCTCAGGTTGAAGTAAATGAGATTCTTGGAGAACCCGGGAAGTACAGTATGACTCTGCGTCTGTTGCCCCATTATCAACTGGACGAACTTTCATCCACGATGACACTGAAGGCAGACCGTGTGGACCTCAAGGATTAGTGATTCAATAACTGTTTAAGGATCTGATATGTCAACTCCCCTGGAACTGTTTCAACAGGGACAGCTCACTCAGGCGATTGAAGCGGCGACGGACGCAGTCCGAAACCAGCCATCTGATGTTGGAGCGCGAAGTCTGCTCTGTGAACTGCTCTGTTTCGAAGGTGAATTTGAGCGCGCGGACAAACAGCTTGAAGCGGCGTCTCAGATTGATGCGGATTCAATGGTGGGTGTGTCTCTCATTCGACACCTCATCCGATCGGAGTTGTGCCGGAAGGAGGTCTTTGAAGAAGGCCGGCTTCCGGAATTCCTGACACAGCCAACCACCGCCCAGCAGCTTCGGCTCAAAGCGGTCGCTGCACTTCGTGAGGGGGCACATGCAGAAGCAGCAGGTCTGGCAGCGCAGGCATCCGAAGAGGAAACTGATGTTTCCGGCAGCCTTAACAACGAAGACTTCGATGGTTTCAGAGACCTCGACGACATCCTTGGCCCGATGATCGAAATCTTTACCGCAACGGGACAGTACTACTGGTTATCTGCTGACCAGATTGTCTCACTGGAGTTCTCCGGCATCTCACATATCAGTGATATGCTGTGGCGGGCAGCAGAGATTATGACCGTTGGCGATGTCTCCGGTCGTGTGCACGTACCTGCACTTTATTATGGGAGCTGTCAGGATGACGACGAGCGATTGCGCATTGGACGGGCCACAGACTGGAAACAGCACGGAGAAGATGGGCCGATCACTGGAGTGGGACAGCGTGAATGGCTGGCAGGCGATGACGCTGTTCCGGTGAATCAGGTCGGATTTCTTTCCTTCAGTCCGGGTGAAGAATCGTGAGCACCACTTCGGAACGAAGTCAGATTCGTCTTTCACTTCTGGACCAGCTGCTGGACGACGAACCGCAGAATCAGCGGGAAGTGCCGCTGGATGATGTGGAGAAGCTTCGAATCATTCAGTTGGGAATTCGTCGCGATCTGCAGGACCTGTTGAATACAAGATTTCGGTGTATGGCATGGCCGCCGGACATGGAAGCCATGGACGACACGTTGATCAACTACGGGATTCCTGACTTCACTGCGGCCAGTCAGAACGCTGCACAGGAAAGCGAATTTCTGCTGCAGGCGATTCGGCAGGCCATTGACATTTTCGAACCAAGACTTGCCGATGTGAGAATATCAGCACAAAACAATCAGGAGGAGCATGACAGGACGTTTCGTTTTCAGATTGAGGCGACACTGCTGATCGAAGATTCGCGCCATCGTGTTCAGTTCCGCTCGAGTGTTGAATCCACCACTGGTCAGTTTGATATCGAATGACATGAGTGATCGCCTTGACGAATGGTATCAGCGGGAACTCGATTATTTTCGACAGACCGCCTCTGAGTTTGCCCATCGATTCCCGAAAATCGCGAATCGGCTGAGTCTGAGTGGAAATCAGATTCGAGACCCGCACGTCGAACGGCTGATTCAGGCGTTCGCCTACCTGAATGCAAGAACACGGCACAAACTGGATGACAGTTTTCCGGAACTTGCCAATGCGATGCTGGAGATCCTGTACCCGCATATGGTCTCGCCGGTTCCTTCAATGACAATTCTGCAGCTCCAGCTCAGTCGAGCTCAGAAGGAGCTGCTGGCTGGAGCTTCTGTGCCTTCCGGCCGAATCATTGAGTCAGAACCCGTTAATGGTTATCAGTGTCCATTTCGCACCTGTTACGGAATTCATCTGTTTCCGATTTCTGTGGATTCCGTGGAACTGCTGTCGGCAGGATTCTCTGGTCCTCAGTCTCCTCGTCGTTCTGAAGCTGCCGGTGCGCTGCGCTTTGAAATGAGTGCCTTTGATCCAGCCGCCCGGATCTCGCAGATGCCGATTTCCAGTCTTCGGTTCTTTATCAATATTGCCAACTTCGAAAAGGCGGCACGGCTGCTCGAAGCAATCCTGACCCAGGGCCTGGAAGTCACCGTTTCAGACGGTGAAGAAGTATGCCGTGTCCTGCCGTCGGCATGCATTCGAGCGGTGGGTTTTGATCCCGGTGAGGAAGTGATTCCTCAGGATTCGCGGTCGTTCCCCGGATATCGACTGCTGACTGAGTACTTCGTGCTGCCACAGAAGTTCCTCTTCTTTGAAATCACCGGACTGACACCCGAGGTTCTCGCAGGTATTGGTTCACGCCTCCAGTTGTCGATTCTGTTGAAGGAAGCTCCGGAAGAGATCATTCACGACGTATCAGCGGAGACTGTTCTGACTGGATGCACCCCAGCCATTAATCTGTTTCAAAAGACAGCTGATGCTGTTCCGCTGAATCACAGGAAGACCGAGTATCGTATCATTCCGGATGCCCGGGCAGAGGACTCAATGGAGATCCACAGCGTCCTGACTGTGGATGTGGAGGATGACCAGGGACGTCGACAGTTTCAGCCTTTTTATTCAGTGCAGCACACGGAACATTCAGAGAATGTCGGTTACTGGCACGCCACTCGGCGGCCAGGTCCCGTGGAAGTGGATGTTGGGCATCTGAATCAGCCGGCAGAAATGTGGGTGGCGCTGGTTGATCCGCTGTTTCACCCGCGACGGAACTACGTTGGAAGAATGTACGCGTCGCTGATGTGCTTTAATCGAGATCTGCCGGAAGAGCTTTCCCGCCTTCGCACGACGGACCAGATTCGCATGGATCCTTCAGGAGGGCGTGGTCCACTGGCTGAAGTGAAATGTCTGGTACCTCCAACGAAAGTCGAACGACGTCATCTTGGAAGAAAGAACCTCTGGCCGCTGGTGTCACAGCTTTCGCTGAACCACCTGACGCTCACCGGAGATGATGACGCCGTTGAGGCTCTGAAGGAGATTATTCTGCTCAACGATGTCAGAAACTCCCGGCAGACTCAGAACCTTGTGAACGGCCTCCGGTCAGTCAGTTGCGAGGCAGCCGTTCAGAGAATCGGGAGGGCGTTTGCCCGAGGAACACAGGTCAATCTGTTAATTGAAGACGAAAATTTTGCAGGTGACAGTGCATGGCTGTTCTCATGCGTGCTGAACCAGTTCTTCGGGATGTATACATCCATCAATTCATTTACCAGGCTCTATTCAACAACGATCAGCCGTGAGGCACAGGATCAGGAACGCTGGACATGGCCACCACAGACAGGGAGCAGAGCCCTGATCTGATTCAGGAGCTCCTGCAGTTTCCATTTGAATTCGATTTTCATCAGGCGGTTCGCCTGATTGAAACCATCACAGCTGTTGAGTCTGAGTCAGGGGGCTCGGCGGTTGCGGGTGACAGGGGACCGCAGTCAGAACCGATTCGGTTTCGTGCACTGCCATCCCTGTCGTTTCCACCGGGACAGATCAGTCAGGTTGTTTCAGCGAATGGAACAACGTCACACGACTCCATGCAGGATTACCCGCTGGAGATGTATGTCTCCTTTATGGGGCTGTTTGGGCCGGCCGGTGTCCTTCCGCAACACTATACGAACCTGGTGATTGAACGGTCACATCAGCGAAATAAAGACGATACGCTTCGCGAATTCCTTGACCTCTTCAATCATCGTTTGATTTCGTTCTTCCATCGTGCATGGGAGAAATACAGGTTTCCATTTCGATATGAGCGACGCCTGTTTGAACAGGAATCCGGGGATGACCTGTTTACACGTTGTCTGTTCAGCCTCACCGGCCTCGAGGTTTCCGGACTGCGAAAGCGATTTACATTCGATGACCAGTCTGTGGTCTATTATGGAGGTTTGTTTGCAGCGGCGACTCGAAATGCTGAGGGACTGGAGCAGATCCTCAGCAGCTATTTCGGCCTCACCGTCTCCATTCGGCCATTCACCGGCCAGTGGCTGGACCTGCCTGAAGAACTGCAATCCTCCTTTCCATCAGCCGAAGAGCCTCAGGGCATGAATCTTCAGCTGGGCGATTCGGCGGTCATTGGCTCACGAGTGTGGGATGTGCAGAGCTGTTTTCGCATCCGCATTGGTCCGGTTGGAATTGAGGAATTCAAGGCACTGCTTCCAGGTGGAGCGCGGGCCGAGGCAATTCAGGAAATCGTTCAGTTCTATGTGGGTCCGGGCATCGACTTTGATATGCAGGTGATTCTTCGAAAAGAAGAAGTGCCGCCGCTCAGGCTGTTGTCCGATGGTGACGCCCGGAAGTCCGGTTATGCACCGCAACTTGGATGGAATACCTGGCTTGGATCTGCAGGTGCACTGCACAGTGATCCGGAAGACGTTGTCTTCCGATTCGAATGTATTTAGAAGTTTCGGTTTTCAACACGTTCACGAAAGCAGAAAGACATGGCTCCGATCAATCTAAAATCTCTCGTTGGCAAACTGAACAGTGTCTGCACGCGGGCGCTGGAAGGCGCTGCCGGGTTGTGCATGTCGCGAACGAATTACAATCTTGAGATCAGCCACTGGCTGCTGAAGCTGCTTGAAGTCTCCAATTCAGACGTTCAGGCGATTCTGAAAGCGTTCGCCATTGATCCTTCGCGGCTGACTGCAGACTGCATGAAATCGATTGACCGTTTAAAAACGGGGAGTTCCAGTCAGCCACTTCTTTCTGAACACACTGTCAATCTGGCGCGCGAGGGATGGCTCAAAGGGTCCATTGATTATTCTGCCGGGAGGACGCGTTCGGGGCATTTGATTTTAGCGCTGCTGTCAGATCAGTCACTGTCGCAGATCGCACGGGGCATATCGGAAGAGTTTTCAAAAATTACGGTGGATGCTCTCGCAAGAGACCTGCTGACAATCGTGTCTGACACAAGCGAGGCGGGAACTGACGTGGTTGACTCACGTCCGTCCGGGGGCGGCTCACAGCAGCCAGGCCCGCCAGGCGCCACCCAGACACCAAACCTGGATCAATACACCATCGATCTGACTGCCCGCGCGCGGGACGGGCATATCGATCCCGTACTCGGGCGTGATCGTGAGATTCGGCAAATCGTGGATATTCTTACGCGCCGCAGGCAAAACAATCCAATCATGACCGGAGAAGCGGGTGTTGGTAAGACCGCAGTCGTTGAGGGGTTTGCACTGCGAGTTGCACAGGGAGACGTGCCTCCTGCTCTTCAAACGATTTCCATCCGAAGCCTTGACCTGAGCCTCCTGCAGGCAGGCGCAGGTGTGAAGGGAGAATTCGAGAGTCGTCTGAAAGGCGTGATCGAGGAAGTCAATCGATCAGTGACTCCTGTCATCCTCTTCATTGATGAGGCTCACACACTCATTGGCGCGGGAGGACAGGCGGGACAGGGGGACGCTGCCAACCTTCTGAAACCAGCTCTTGCGCGAGGAGAACTGCGGACAATTGCCGCGACCACATGGGCGGAATACAAGAAATACTTTGAGCGCGATGCAGCGCTCGCGCGACGATTTCAGGTCGTGAAAGTTGATGAGCCGGATGAAGATCGCGCCATTGCCATGATGCGCGGACTTGTGGACATGCTGCAGGATCACCATGGTATCGAGATTCTGAACGAAGCAGTTGAAGACTCGGTCCGACTATCAAGCCGCTATATTTCCGGTCGGCAGCTGCCTGACAAGTCCGTCAGCCTCTTGGATACAGCATGTGCCCGCGTTGCGATTGGCCACACGACTGTTCCGCCGGCAATCGAAGACTGCCAGCGTTCGATTGATCAGGTGACAACAGCGATCAATGTTCTGCAGCGTGAAACCGCCACTGGCGCTGATCACTCAGAGGAACTGTCAGAACTGGAAACAAAAAAGCAGGAACTGATGGAGCTGTACAGCCAGCTCAACGATCAGTGGACGCGGGAACGGGAACTGGTGGACAGAATTCGGGAGATCCGCCAGCAGTTATCCGGTGGAGAGGAGTCCGTGCAGGCCGCCGAGCCAGCAGCTGAGGAAGGCGCGGAAGGCGCGGACGATGCTGCCGACGTCAGGGAATCCGAAGAGGCGAAGACGGAACCGTTGTCTGATGAAGATCGGGCGAAACTGCTGACCGAGCTGTCAGAGGCGGAATCCGGGCTTGCGGAGGTTCAGGGAGAGAACCCCTTATTGCAGGCGTGTGTAGACTCTCAGGCGGTTGCTGAAATTGTTTCGTCGTGGACAGGCATCCCGGTCGGACGGATGGTCAGTGATGAGATCAATACGATCCTCAACCTTGCCGGAGAAATGCAGAAGCGAGTCGTCGGGCAGGACCATGCGCTTCAGGAGATTGCAGAACGAATTCAGACATCCCGAGCAAATCTGACTGACCCGGGACGGCCCATTGGTGTGTTCTTTCTTGTCGGTTCCAGTGGTGTCGGAAAGACTGAGACTGCAATTACACTCGCCGAATTGCTCTATGGTGGTGAGCAGAATATGACAACCATCAACATGAGTGAGTTTAAAGAGGAGCACAAGGTTTCACTGCTGATGGGTTCGCCTCCGGGGTATGTGGGCTACGGAGAAGGCGGCGTTCTCACAGAAGCGGTACGCCGAAAGCCGTACAGTGTTGTCCTGCTGGATGAAATGGAAAAAGCACATCCTGGCGTCCAGGATGTTTTCTATCAGGTTTTTGACAAGGGCAATATGAAGGATGGCGAGGGACGTGATATTGACTTCCGTAACACGGTCATTTTGATGACTTCGAACGCAGCGACCGACACAATCATGAAACTTTGTGCGGATCCGGAGACCATGCCCGGGCCCGAAGCACTGGCAGAAGCCATCCATCCGGAACTGCTGAACTCCTTCAAGCCTGCATTTCTGGGACGAGTTGTCGTGGTGCCCTATTTCCCACTGGGCGACGACATCATGCGTCAGATCGCGGAACTGAAGCTCGGAAAAGTGGCGCGACGCGTCGACGAAAACTACAAAGCAAAGTTCACATGGTCTGAAAGCGTCGTGGACCACATCGTCAGTCGTTGCACGGAAGTCGACAGTGGTGCCCGAAATGTTGACCGAATCCTCACCGGAAGTCTGCTGCCTGAAATGTCGGCTGTCTTTCTGTCTCGGATGGCCGAGGGCCAGGAATTCTCAGAGGTCAATGTCGACCTTGATGAGTCCGGCGCATTCCGGTTTGAAATGAGTTAATCAGTCTGCCGTGGAATCCGGCATTGCGCAAGCCCTGCCCCGCGGCGGGATAGAGTGCTTTCCGTTCTGGTCAGTCAGGTTCGGGAACAGGCTTTCTGCCGGTGGTTCAGGATCTCTGTCACTCATGCAGAGCACTTGCCGAAATTCCGAACATCACGGAATCGCTGGCCCTGGAGCGGATATGCGTCGCCCGCACGATCAGGTTCCGAGGGTGGAATCCGGGACAAACTGTCATTTCTTTTTCGTTTCTGTGTTTGAAATGTAAGAAGGACGTGCAGCCCCTCGTCAGACCCCTGATCGGCACCAGACAATTCTGGCCACGGAGAGTGGCGACTGGCCGGACTACAGATGAATGCCAGACGGGATGTTGGTACATGCAATTGTCAACCACGCGACTCAGCCGATTTGGAACTGTTTCAAATTCAAACATGTGGGTCCAAAGGCTGCCCCGTCGGGCTCCCGGGTGTGCTCGACTGCTGAACCGCGGGCCTTACACAAAAACACTCGACCCACTGCAGTGTCGATACGAGCCCTTCGGGTGGACCCATCTACGTGCGGGTGCTGAACTGTCTGGATATGTCCTGCTGCATGACATTTCCAAACGCTCGGATGGGACTCTCTGGCTTGTCGAAGAAGCTGGCCGACAGGGCCCGGTGATGGTTGGAAGACTGCTGACAGCAGATGATCATTCCGAAGCTGCTCGGTGGAGAGTGATCGGCGAAGCCAAAGTTCGCTCGGAAATTGCAGGCCGATCCTGCAGTCGTGTGATTGACTGCCGGAGAACCGAGGGTGGAGATGTGTTTCTGGTGACAGAACTGGTCACGGGAACTTCAGTTTCTGATTATGTTGAAAACGGCCTGACCAACGCAGGTGAGTTCCTGCAGCTGCTCTGCGACATCTGTGACGTCTTCGACGGCCTGCACCGTCAGGGTTGTGCAGGGATTGTCTGCGATACGGATGATCTGGTTCTGCGTGCGGAACGAGCATCGGACACGAAACGTGTGTGTCTGGTCGACTTCCGTCTTGAAGTCTGTCCCGGAGCACAGCAGCAAAAGATGTGGGATGCTGTTGAACGGGATCTCCGGCGGATTGGCGTCCTGATTGCCGAGTTGGCGGGCGATTCCCGACAGCAACGGAGCTGGAAGCCATCACCCGCAGACGGTTTGACTGACACAACAACCATCTCACGTGAGCAGCCCAACAATGGTTTGCTGTTCCGACGTCAGCGAACGTCATTGAGAACAGAACTGCTCCGAATTGCGGATGCCTGTGAACGCGGCCGATTCGAGTGCGTTACGGAAGTGCGACAGGAACTGTTGCAGTGTCTGAAGGATCTTGACGACTGACGGCCGGTCAGGGCTGTCCCGGCTAAGGCGTCAGCTGGATCTGCATGTCGACACGTTGGCCGGGCCGAAGTCTCAGTTCACTGTTCTGGATTTCTGCTTTCACTTTGACCTGATGGTTGACGGAATCGACTTCCGGGCTGACGAAGGTGATCTTACCAGGCACCGTGACCCTTCCGCGTCGTGTCAGGCCTGAGACAGACACTTTTGCACCGCGGTCGGAGTGATCGATCTGGTCAGCCGGCACAAATCCTTCGACCAGAAGGACATCGAGTCGGACGATTCTGGCGACTGGCTCGCCGGCCTCGACCCATTCACCGCGTTGTTTGAGCTGTTCCACTACGATGCCGGAAAGAGGCGCCGCAATCTGTCTGTGCTCAAGAAAATTCACAGCCTGCTCATAGGCGGACTGAGCCCGCTCCGCACCAAGCTGCGAAACCGCATCGGATGATCTTGCCTGGGTCAGATCGAGCTTCAGGCGGTCCGCACCGATCTGGTTTTGTTCCAGAACTGCCTGCTGGCTTTTGCTCTTCAGCAGCTGAACACGTTGATCGTGCTCTGCCTTTGCAACATCGAGCTGGCTGGTATTCACTGCGTGCTGTTTACGCGATAATTCAAGGTCGGAAACGCTCACTGCAAACTGTCGGCGGGATTCAAGCCGGCGTTCAAGTTCTTCTTCTGCCATCTTCGCCGCTGCCTGTGCAAGTTTGATGTCGACATTTGACTTTGCCAGCTCGACGGAGACGTCCCGATTCAGGGTGGCCTGTTCAATCGCTTTGCTGGATTCTCTCAGAGCCAGTTCGGCCGACTCCACAAGAACAGAATCTGCTGCTTTCCGTGCGGCAATGCGGTGATCATATTCCGCGAGTCTGGTGGCAAGTTCTGCTTCCCTGGAATTCAGTTCCGCAACGACGTCCCCCTGAGTGACAAAATCTCCGGGAGTCGTGTGAATCGTTTTCAGGACACCCGATGACTCGGCAGGAACTTTGGCAAAGTCGCGGAGGCGTAAGAAGCACCCACGCACCGTCACTGCTTTTGCCTTCCCGGTTGTCGATGACGTTGGCGTTTTGTCCTGTGCTGTCGCTGTGATGAAAATCAGGAGGCATGTTGCAGCGGCAGCCGCGCGAAAGAATTGTCGTTTCACAACCATGTCCTTCTCTGAATAAATTCGATGACTTTTCTCATCCACACGTAACCAATTGCTCGACGACCACAATAGACTGAGCCCAGCACACCGGCACCGGACCTCTGTTCTTTAAATTCGTCTGAATCAGCGTCCGCGATCAGCGTTGTTTCGAGAGTTCCATTCGGACTGATTTCTGTCGACTGGCTGATGCTGCGAATGGTGGCGTGCCTGATCTTTTCCGGCGATGTTCTGAGAGTAAATCGGCAGCGAAGTGAATCCTGTGCTGATTCCGCCTCAAGGATATGTCTGATATCGAGTTCGCTCGCCTGCAGCTCCAGTTGCCAGCCCTTCTCCGGGTCAGCTGTTTCGAACAGAAACTGGCCTCGCTGCACTGGTCGCCGAAACAGGGTCTGCTGCAGCCGCAGACCGTAGATGCGCCCTGCTGACTCTGCCTTAAGACTCAGTGCGCTGATACGCTGATTCACAATGCTCAACTGCTTCCTGAGTGAGTCGGCTTTCTGATTTAGTTCTGCTTCTTCAGCGGACAGCATCCCGCTTTGCTGCGGCGAAGCAAGCGGGTCTCCTCGAATCGCTGCGATTGCCGCCAGTCTGGCCTCTGCGCCTGCAAGGTCTCCTACAAGTCGTTCGTGCTGTGTTTCGAGCTCACTGTTCTCCAGCATACAGAGGGGGGCATCAATCTCGACTTCCATACCATCAGTCACTGGCAGCTGACTGACGATCCCATCCTCTGGTGCAAATACGAACCTGCGGTCAGCCGGTACAAGGACGCCTTGAACTTCGATCGAGAAGTCCGCTGGAATCAACATACTCAAGACGACGAGCACACTGGCGGATGCTGCCAGCAGCATCCGTCGGCGACCGATACTCCGCACACGTCGAGACACCTGGCCAAGGATCGTGCGTTCCGCGTACGAGCTGCAGTTCCTGACTGCTGTGGTCGCAAACTGCGTGGTAACGGATGCAGTGGTACGCTGAGCCGATGTGGGGGGGGCAGCGAATTCGAATACAATGGCCCAGTCAGTCTCACTCCAGTCGCCGGAACGGTGCAATGGCGCAACCAGGGCATTTGGTTCTGCTGCCGAAGGACTCTGCTGTGACTCCTGCCTGGCAATCAGTTCTCTTATTTTTCGTACTGCGTCCGAGCGGTCGTTGGTTTCCGTGACGCCGGTCGTTGCCTGAACAATCCATTCCTGCCCAATTCGTCTGGCAACAGTGACCCGTGTTGCACCAGTAACGACAGCACCATCCGTGGCAATCGTGTGCACTGAGTCACTGAAATCCAGTGACGAAAACAGCTGAATGGCAAATGACTCTCGCTGGTGAATTCCGGCGTCTGTCATGACCTGGCTCAGCAGACATCGCCGGCGAATATCAGCAAGAATCTCCACCAGAGCGGACAGGAGGTGTTCATCCGGAACGCGGTCTTCGAACTCCGCATGCAGAAGCAGCTGCTGGTCGTCCGTCAGGGCGGCTGCTGCGAGCGAGATGGTTTTCGTTTTCCTGGCCTGCCAGTGAACGTTTCCCGGGCTGACGTCGGGTAGCTCGGAGACTGGTGCACATGCTCCAAGATGTTCAAGAACTTCAGTGGATCTGTGACGTTGAAGCAGTGTCACATGGCCGCAGTCAAATTCCTCCATCACCTCACTGAGCAATGCTGTTGTCAAATCCGCAGTCTGAGGATCTGAATTCAGCCTGCGTTCCGCAGCCAGCACAAATTCCTCTGGTGAATTCATTGCAACATCTCAGCGACGATCTGAAGGGGAGCGGATCTTATGGGGGAGAGACATTCGAGGTCCAGCTGTCTTATGGCTGAGACCCCGTCCTGTGACTGGCAGGCATATTCTGCCGGTTCTTTTGCCTGTGCCGATGATTGCTTTTGTACTGTTTACTCCTGACTCGCTTCATCCCAGTTTTCACCGGTCGAGATGCCGATGACTCAACTAGATAGTGTCCCTGCGCTCACTTTTACGACGTATCAGGTCAAACAGTTATGGGCCCTCGCTCCCACAACACGTGCAGTTTTTTCCCTCGTTCAACCTTCAGTCTGGTCATGGCAAACCTGATGCTGGGACTCCTCGCTCAGGTCCTGTTTTCAGGCTGCGCGGCCAATCGGCAGGAGTGGGATAAGACCGTCGGAAATGACACAGCCGAAATCGACGCCATTTCACGGCAGCTCGAACGGCCAATGCCAGTGATTTACAATCAGGTCAGTGCCACGGCTGCCCCTGTGACGGCAAGGACAGTGGACGAGTCTGAAATCACGTATGTCGACGTAAGTCTTAACAAAGTGCTTGATCAGGCGATGCAGCACTCCACAGTCCTTCGGGACATCGGGGGAGTTGTCCTGCGTTCACCGGACACAGTGAACACCGGCTTTTCATCACGTCTGCAGGAGACGGACCCAAGATTTGGTATGGAATCGGCCCTGAGTGCGTTTGATGCCCAGCTACGTGCCTCCGCCAACTTCAATAACAACAATCGGATTTTCAATAATGCATTTTTCGCCGGTGGAGCGACAGCATACAAACAGGACCTTCATGACTACCGGGTTGAAGTCTCCAAACGGTCTGCGACAGGTTCACTTCTTGCTCTGCGGGGAATCACCGGTTACGACAACAACAATGCTCCGGCCAACACCTTCCGGAATGCGTGGGATTCATGGCTGGAAGCCGAGATCCGACAGCCACTTCTGCAGGGTGCTGGACTCGAATTCAATCGAATCAGCGGCCCGGGAGCTACGCCAGGTGTGTACAACGGAATCCTGATTGCCAGGGCCAACTCTGATATCAACTATCAGGAATTCCTGTCATCGCTTCGAGACTACGTCAGTAATGTCGAAAACGCATACTGGGATCTCTATGCTTCGTACCGTGAGCTGGATGCCCGGAAAAAGGCGATGGAAAAAGCGCTCGTGTCATGGAACGAGGCTCGTGCTCGCAAGAAGGGCGGACATTTTGAAGCAGCAGAAGAAGCTCTGGCTCGTCAGCAGTATTTTCAGTTAAAGACTGCTGTGGATGAAGCTTTGTCCGGCCGGCTGCTTCAGGGAACGCAGACACAAAACGGTTCCGGCGGCGGCACTTTTCAGACGACCGGTGGTGTGTTGGCAGCAGAACGACGCCTGCGACTGCTTACAGGTATGGCAGCGGCTGATGGGCAACTTCTGCGTCCGTCTGATGAGCCAACTATGGCTGAAGTATTCTTCGACTGGGATTCATGCTTCAATGAAGCGATTGCTCAGCGACCAGAACTACAGCGTCAGCAGATCACTCTCAAGAAGCGCGAGATGGAACTGCTTGCTGCACGAAACTTCCTGAATCCACGACTGGATGCCGTTGGGCAGTATCGGTGGCGCGGATTCGGTGATGATCTGATTGGCAGCGGAACACAGGGTGGTACTGCCCCGGCCTCGGCCTTTGGCAATCTCGCGACGGGCGATCAGCAGGAATGGACTCTTGGAGTCGAGCTGAATGTTCCCATCGGTTATCGTAAGGGACACGCAGCAGTTGCCCATGCAGAACTTGCGGTGCAGCGGGCAAGAGTGATCCAGAAAGAACAGCAGCGTGAAGTGGTGAGTAACCTGAACGGGGCAATCGCTGACGCGGTTCGAGCATTCCGTGCTGTCGAAAACACGCTGAACCTTTATCTCGCCGCACGTGAATACGTGGAAGCCCTGGAAGCTCGAAGAGCGAGCGACGTTGGCGACGGTGCTGACAGGTTGCTGGATGCTCAGCGTCGCCTTGTCGAGTCAGAGATTCAGTTCTTCCGAGCTCGCTCCGAGTACGCCGTGGCTCTGAAGAATGTCCACTACGAAAAGGGATCTCTGCTGCGATACAACGACCTGCGTGTTGCTGACTCAGAGGGTCAGGCAATTTCCACGACGCCAGTTGAAGTCGTGCCAGTTCAATCAGTCCCACCCATCATTGAAGCGCCTGATGTCAGCGGGGAGATTGAAGTTGATGCTGACGGTGCTGCCGAGGCCAAACTGTTCGAGACAACGGATGAGGGGAAAGACTCAGACACAGTAACTGATTCAGATGCAGCAGCTGAGCCGGGTGATGAGCCACAGATTGAAGAAGGGGCAATCTCAGAGCTCCGGACTGAGAAATCCCGTGAGATAGAGCTTCCGATTGTTGAAATCAATTTCGAAGACTTTGAAACGGCAGGCAGGGTCACGATAGAGAATTCCGTCTGGAAAGCCGGTGAAAGCAGCCAGCCCACTGCGGATGACTCTTCCCCCGAAACGGACAGTTTCAAAGATCCGGCGCCTTCCGCATGGAAGATTACTCCCATTCTGAACTGACAGCGCCAGACTGCGGTCGCCACGCAGTTTTCAGGTGATTTGGAGTACTCCGAAATTCTGACCGCATCCTTTCGGTCACGCCCAGATTGTGTACGATGGGAGCACAGAGACCAGCACGTAATGCAGGGGTCTCAGGTCTGAATCGCGGGAGACCGAGGTGTCCACCGGACGAAGTCGATCCTGGCGTTCCGAGAAAAAGCGATCCCCGCGAGACACTCGTCGGCGGACCATCGGAATCCTGATTCTGCTGCTGACTGCGCTTGTCGCTGCACTCATCCTGCCTCCCTTCTTTAAGAGTCCCCTGATCCGTCTGGTGGTGATGGATGGTGCCCCTGACGCCAGACTCAGCCCTCGATTTGGGTGTTCCAGTCTTGTTGTCGCGCGTGCAGACAGTAATCGTGTGTACGACCTCTTTCAGCAACTCCACAATCTCAACACTGATCGAATCGCAAAACCGGTCCGCGGCGGTTCCGGGCTGGAGGTCGGGAGTCTGGGTGAATCGGGTGAAACGATTGTCGTGTTCTGCGCTCTTGAACCTGTCTGCATCTGGGATTCTGACACTGAGCAGACACGACTGAATCTCGTGAGTGACGACGGAACAGTGTCTCTGGATGAACTCCTTGAGTCTCTGGCCCGGAATGAGGCTTCACAGACGATTCTCATGATGGATCTTTGTGCCCGCGCGCCGGGGATCGCCAACGGACGGCTGTCGAGTGATGAGTTTCAACTGATTAAATCAACAGTCAGCAGTACACAGCTGAAGGGACTTCATGTGCTGTGTGCATGCGGGCCCGGAGAACGTAACTGGGAATATTCAGTTCAGCGTCAATCAGTGGATGAAGAGGCGGACGATCAGGGTCGCAGCGAGCAGTCAGTAGGTGAAAATGGACCAGGGTTTGAGGGAACTGTGTTCGCGCGGGCGGTCGAAGAGGCAATCCTGAATGAAGAGACATCCTCAGTCGAAGAATTCGCAGAGTTCGTAAAGAGTCGCGTCAGCGAAGTCGTGAAATCCCGGTTTCAGGCAGTCCAGACGGTGCAGCTGATTTCAGCCGGATCGTCACCATCCGAAGAATTGATGGTGCGGATTCATGCTCCCGATGCTGTCGGGGCTGATGAAGCTGACGACACAGATTCGTCATCTTCCGACCTGGAATCTTCAGACACAGACTCTGCAGCCGCAAAGAGTGATGATCCGGGAATACCGGAGACAAAGCATTCAAGACTTGCCGCATTGATGAATTCTCGCAACGAGCTTGCGCTGGTGGGAGAAGCCCCCGTCGTGAGCCCGGGCGGATGGCAGCAGCTCCAGTCTGCGCTCCTGAATGCGCGATGGGCGCTTATTAACGGCCATCAGGCTTTCTTTGAATCCAGCTGTGGTCGCGCGGAGCAGCACATTGACAGATTCGAACTTCTCCTTGCTGATGATCAGGATCGGAGCGCGCAGGAGGCACGCTATGGCTCATGGTTTGTACCGGATCGGCCTCTTTCGCAGGAGGAGGAAGCCAGCCTGGAAGCAGCGTTTCAGAGTCTGAGTCTGAAGCCGGCGGAGGGAACTCCTCCTGTGCCCCTGCCCACGACACTGGCGGTCGGTTCACCTCTTCGGGAGCGGGTCGGGATCTGGCTGACGTCAAAGCTGCAGAAGACGTCCACTGCCATTGGCGCCAGTTCTCCTGAAATTCAAAAGAACATTCTGGAATCGTGGCAGAGGTTTGTCGCTCACCCTTCTCTGATTGGAGGCTGGCTTCCTCAGGAATGGCCTCAGGAGCTGCTCACACTGGCAGAAGTCTTTGACACATCAGTTGGTTTTGAAGACAAACGTGCTGAGGCAATTCAAAACATAGCGCGTCTTCTCAAGCTGCGACGTGATGTCCTTTCCGTCTGTAGTGGAAAGCAAAATGGCAAGAGCATCCGCAAGTCATTCTTCACGGATTCTGACTCGAACAGAATTCGGCCTCTGCTGACTCGTTTGACAGAAGCAGAATGCTGGATCTGCGTCGGAGACGCAGGCAGCGAAATGGCTGAACTGGTGTTAAATCAGGCCGACGCCGACTGGCTGGAACTGAACGGAGATCTGCGTCACCACCAGGAGCTTTTGAAAGTCAGAGATTTCCAGCAAAGCGAAATGCCCTGGCTGCTGCAGTTTGTTGCACGACTGCAGGAAGATGATGACATGCTGAACATGTATGATCCGGCGATTGACTTTGCGAAATCCATGGAATCTGGTGAGCGCTCAGGCAACGAAAGTTTTCTGAACAATTTCGGAAAGCAGCTCACGTCAGAAGACGTTGGGGCGACGTGGCAGCTGACTCGGGATTTTGAAAATTCCGCGCTAACAGACACTGACCCTGAAGAGGTTCAGGCACTCCAGCTGCTGATTCGCCGCCGAACTGATCAGGCCACCGGACCGATGGAGTTGCGGCGTCTTGCGGCGGTTCCTGACCTCGGTGAATCTGCTGATGGCTGGGAGTCCAGATTGAGTCATTCGTCTGTAGGAGTTGGCCGTGATCAATCTCGTCAAACCTCCGGTCCACATCGCCAGACAGGGTTGTGGCTTTCATTCTGGTCCATCCGTCTTCTTTCCGCCCTGACACATGACGCCCAGCGTGATCTCTGGACTGACTGGAGAGAACTGGCCGAAGCAAGTCGTGATGCCACAAAGGAAATCGCTGAGCGGAGAATCGAACTGGGAACACGTTTGTCTGCCGCATGGGAGAAGTATGAAAAGACACGGATCGAAATTGACCGTGAAGATCTGTTCGCCAGCCGGCAGACAGCTCTTGAATTAATGGCCTATGACATTCAGACCCGCCTCAGAAGCGGCTCTGCCCTCGCAGACAAATACGGATTTCAGCTGACTCACGCTCCATTTGACGGAACGCCGCTCGCAGTCGAGGGAGGCACCCTGGAGATTGGTGGCAATGACTTTTCCGCGGTTGTCGGGGCTGACGGATCGATCTCGATTCCCATAAAGGTAGCTGCCAGCAGGTGCTTCGTTTCCAGCGGCTCATTTCGGTTGGTCAATGAAGGCGCGCAACTGATGCCAGGCTGGTTTCAGGTGGCAGGCCGGGAATCGTCCAGCCTGAATCTGCAGGCGGGAAACACGATCACTCAAAGAGAGACTGTGATTATCGCGGCTGCAGACGATGATGGTATTCTGACGGCAGTCGAGCGGATTCAGATCAATCCAAACGCAGATGCTAAGTGGAGGCTTCGCATTCTGACCGAAAAGGACAAGCCTGCGTCTGAGGTCGTCCTGCGAGGTGGTGAGCTCACAATTCCACCCTCCACTCTGGTAGCTCCGGAGATGCACCAGCCGGTACCGGTCTTCGTTATGCTCGAGAAACTCCAGGGAAATATTCCGCAGGCGAAGGTCGTTGTTCGATTGATCGGGCCCGACGGAAAATCACAGGTTGCTTCAGATAACGTGTTGAGTTTCGCGGACACCGATCAGGTGCCGATTCCATTTCAGTCTGCGGATGTGGAAAAAGCCGACGCTGCTGCTCCCACAACTCTAAAGACCATTCATGCTGTTCAATTCAGTGTCACTCCATGGTCAGACGGAAGCCAGATGGCGGGGTCGAAGACCTACAGTTCCACCGTGCAACTGGTGACGGCAGACATCAGTGAATACCTTGAGATTCAGACGCCTCGATACAGCAATGAGGATCAGACTCTGACGCTCAGGGTGCGCCGACGCCGAAATATTGCGAGTCTTTCGCCTCCACTGGTACCGGTCCGAATCCATTTCAGTCTGCCTCTTCAGTCACTGATTGAACGGGAGCAGTCTGACGACGTTCTCGTCCCGGATCTCCAGAGTGAGGCGGAATTGAGGTTTGTCTTCAGGGATGGAATCCAGACAGAGTTTTCCAACGAACTTGAATTCGGACTTTCCGGTGCCGGAATTCCACATGCAAAGCGCTGGCAGTTGCTGGAAGACGGTGCCGTACCAATTGGAGGCGACAGTCCCAGGATTCGAACAACGCTGTTACTGTTGAATTCAAAGGAAGTCAAGCTGATTCCAGACACGAACACCTTGCTGTTAGCTGGGGACTGGGTCAAAGCTCGAATCCGGGCGGATGTCCATGTGTTCGGTGGAGGTCGAATCAACCGGAATGCTCCCGCACATAGACTGTCAATCAGGAGGTCCCGGCAGGACGCAACTCAGACGCCTGTTGAGATCTTTCGTGTTGAATCCTTAAAAGCCAGACGCAGTGAGACCGTTCAGCTGACGGCAGGTGAAGAAGGAGCATGGTTGATTACGTCGGAGACAACTCCATGGTCTGTGGAACTTGCAGGCCGTGATGTCGCCGCAGGGTCCGCAGTTCCTCTGCAGTCTGAGGGGCGATTTCGCCTGCAGTCTGAACTCACGTCACTTACGGAACAAGGAGCGGGTGCCGAGCATGCGCAGACTTTGGTTCTGGACAGTTCACCTCCGACAGTTACGGCCGAGGACATCGAATTCAATTCGGAAGGACAACAGTGGATCCTGCGGGATCTTGAGGGTGTTGTTTCCGTCAGGGATGCTCAGTCCGGAATCAAATCAGTGGAAGTGGGACTCAGTGCTGATAAGTTGATCCCTGCGGAAGTGCGAGGCAATGAGGCAAGCTTCAAAATTCGAAAGGTGTCATTCCCGGAACTCGAGAGAAAAGAGACTCGGAACGAGCAGGAAGCCACACTTTACGTACGGGTCACCAACAAAGCCGGACTGTCAACTGCTCCATTGATCCAGCATCGTTTTGAGTTCTATCGCCGTGGGAAAGAAACGCCAGGCGGTCCCGAGACCGGCACGCTGACGTTCAGCTGGCCGACCAGTTCAAGCTACACAGTTACTCTCACCGGAAAAGAATCTAAGAACAAGGATGAATATAAGAACCTGAAAGGGGAGAGTCCGCTTGTTTTTGAAGATCTGCCGGTTGGAAAATATACAATCAAGTGGAAGACTTCGGGCGTAACAGGAAACGGTGAGGCTCCCGTTTCGGTCAGGAAAGGCTCGAACAACTACGTCAAACGCGGGAGCGTGGTTAAACGCGAATAGAGACCATCCGAGAACCAGTCCGAGTTGCTTCGCAGGCATGGCATCTGTTTCCAGCCGCGACAGGCTCCTGGCAAGAAATGATATGAGAAGTTTTTTTTATCGAATCCTTGAGTGGATCCGGCTGCTCTTCGGAGTAATGCCAAGGTCCGGATTTGGATCTGCAAAGATCTTTCTGGTTATCCACTATTGCTTTATCGCGATCGTCACCATCGTGCTGGCGATTCCACCGGTCAGCGACTGGGTACGCGAAGTCCTTGGGTTTGAACAGCGCTTTCGACATCTTCCGTATCAATGGATGGATCACAGCTGGTGCGGCATCGCGTTTCTGATTCTGTATTTGATCATTCGCATTGTTCTGTACTTGATGGAGCTGCTTGGAATTGAAGATGAGTCCGACTTTCCGGACATCGACAGCGACTGGGCAGAGATCCTTGACGCGCTGGAAAAGGAGCGTCTGCCAATTGATGATATTCCTCTGTTTCTGGTGAACGGATTCACGCCTCAACAGGAACAGAGTGCATTTGAAGGAGCATCCGGCATCGATTGGAAAGTGGTTGCTCCCCCATTGACTCAGAAGTCGGCAGTCGTTCGTGTGTTTGCGAATGACGATGCCATTTTTCTTTGCTGTACGGGTGTCGGTGCGACGAATTGCCAGCAGGGCAAGGTGGACACCTCGGTACCTTCAAATTCTGCTCCCTCCGCTCCGTCAGGGTTCAGCGGCACACAGCAACCGGGTCAGTTGCAGGGAGTACTTGAGAAAGCTCGTGCCGGTACGAAGACAAATCCCCCAGGCGGACTTCAGCCGGCATCACCCGCCCCTCCCTCTGCTGCTCCTGCGGCCCCCTCGAAGCCTGTCGGTGGCTTCTTCGGGACGATTGCTCCGGGCGGGCTCAAACGCGCCATGGAGACGTTCGCGGCACTGCGAAACGCAGACAACAAAGGGTACGGCAAAAAGAAGCTCGCTCCACTCAATGATGTGGAAATGATGCTTGGGTTATGTCGCATTGAATATCTGTGTTCTCTGATCATTGAGGCTCGACGGCCATATTGTCCCATCAACGGTATCCTGCAGGCGGTCCCGTTTTCATGGGCGGAAGATGTTGACTACGCAAAACGTCTTGTGCCTTCCATTCGTGAGGACATTATCGCTCTTCACGAGCGGCTGCAGTTGCAGTTTCCGGTCGTTGCTGTTGTGACGGAACTGGATGACGTTGCGGGGATGCGGGAGTTCATTCTGCGAGCAGAGCGTCTTCAGCCAGGACTCCGACTTTCCCGCGCAGGCAGCAGTTTTGCGGCCGGCGCCAGTGTGAGTGACAGGCACGCCGGCTGGTTGATCGAACGTGCCCTTCAGTGGTTCCGAGGCTGGGTTTACTCATCGTTTGCCTATGACATGGACAACAAAGACAACCAGCGTCTGTTCAATATGCTGTGTTCCATTAACCAGCGCAGATCAGGGCTGATTACACTTTTGCGAGATTCTTTCTACAAGGTGCTCACACCGGAGGTCCGGCTCCACGGATGCTATTTTTGTGCAACCGGACGGGCGTCTACTGAACAGGGCTTTATCCGCGGCGTACTGGATAAACTCCCGGAATCTCAGGGAGAAGTTGCATGGACTCCACAGCTGGAGCAGTCTCAGAAACGATCTAAGTTTCTGGGCTGGGGCTTTATTGTCGGGACTGTGGTACTTGTCGCCGCCACGGCAATGATCCTGTTAGATCTTGGAGGCTCCTGATGAGCGGCCGGTCGAAAGATAACTGGCGTGGAGGGAAGAAGACGGAGCGCTCCGTGGAGCGGGAGGCAGCTGGAAAGCCGTCATGGAAACAGGGGGCCACGAAACGCCATGGAAAAAGGCGCACGCGCCGCTGGGCAAAACTGGCGGCAGTCACATGCCTGATCGGACTGTTCGTCGGCCTGGGCATCTGGCTGTACAACCCTGAGGAGCCGCTGCACACGCATTTTGTCATGCTGGATCTGCTGACAGATTCCACAAGCGGGGGCCCGTCCTCAGAGCTGTTTGATCCCTCGACTGCGGTTTCGTTTCCCGAACCTGCTGACTCAGATCGACCCTTTGCAAAGTTTACGTCCTCCGCCAGCGCGAGTCTGAAGTTTGTCAACGATGAATCGCGGGCTCAGATTCATGCGGCCCACGTCGTCATCGTGTGGCTGCAGTCTCATCTTGTGTGTGGTCCTGATGGAAGCTGTCGGTGTCTGACAAGGGACAGTACTCCCGATATGAACGACGACTCCACATTCGAAGAATCGGCCGTATTACGCGATGAGATCCTGCAGCTGATCAAGCTGAACAAACGTGTTGTGTTAATCGTTGACGAATCATCCAGTCACACACGGTGGCGTGAAGGAGATTTTGAACCGCACACAATTTGTCATTTTCTAAAGTGGCCGGAACATTCAGAGTTTCAGGATCGACTGGTCGTTGTCACTGCGAGAGCCCGTGAAAGCAGGCGGACGGTCCCGCACCATGCCGGCGTGAGCGGAGTGGGTGCGATGATACAGGTTGCCCTGTCTGAGGCTGCCGACGACGATAAGAACATGTATGATACGGCAAAGAACCTGAGTCTGGTTGAGTTCTGCAGTCACCTGCATGAAGCCGCCAATCGTCTGGCAGCGATCCATGGTCTGTCAGCTGACTTCTCGATCCAGATGAGTCCCTCGCTGGAAACTATAAAGACCGAACCGGATCGCAATTTCGTACTGCTGGGTGATCTGCCCGCTGCACCCAGTCAACCTGAAGTTCCAAAGTACAGCGCGCAGAGTCAGCTGGCAGGACTTTGGGAGAGACGAGACACTCTGAATCAGCAGCTTGCGTGGCGATGGAATCCCGTGCTCTGGACCTCATCGACGGAACTGCTGCTCCGTGCACAGGATGCGATGCTGAACGGACATGATCAGCTGGCGGGAAAACTGGCGGCCAGAGCCAGCCAGGAGATGAGTCAGCTGGAAGACTCAGTCAAATCGATTACTCGCGATCCTGCGTTATTCGACGCGAGTCGTGGTCTTCCTGTTTCCTGGTTTGAAGGTCTTCCTGCTGCGGCATCCGCAGCGTTTGGAGACGCTTACAAACTTCCACCCCGCTTCGCCCCCATAAAGTCCGCCTCGCAGGTCGTGCAGCAGCATCTGGATCAGTTCCCATTTGAGACGTCAGGGTTTGAGCCTGATACGAGTAAGGCGAACCGTATTAAAGAAGAGCGTTCGCTGGCTGAGAAAACCAGGAAGACAATGACGGGCGTGGCGGGTCTGATACAGACCACGCTCAGAAATGCGGAAGTCAGTCAGTTGCGTCAGGAAGACAGTCTGTTTGTCAGAACGCCCGCACAGACTGATCCGGCCGTGGACTGGAAATCAATTGCCGACTTTATTCAGGCTCACCAGTCAGCAGAAGTTGTCTATCAGCAGGTCCTGGCACAATCCCCATTTCTTGCACGCTGGGCGGCCGACTTCCCATTTCACCACGATCAGGAGTTTGAGCGGGCATGGCAGGACCTGCTGGGCAGAAACCTGCCGTCCACCTACATGGCGCTGGCAGACATTGACACCGCTGCAGATCAATTGGGTGCTCGAACAACCCCCGGCATCAACACAATCGCAGTGCCGGCTCGCGCAGACATCTTTCGACTGCTGTGTTGCACTCGTGCGCTTGGATTGCTTTTATCTGTTCAGGAGCCGGAATCCGGCCATTCGTCTCAGACGCTCCGCGAAAACACGAAAAGACTTCTGGATTTGACGGCGAGGTGCAGGACGTTACTGCAGGCAACCGGCACGGCATTCACGGACCTTGCCGGGAAGCTGGCCAACAGGACTTCCACCGTAGCCCGGAACGCAAGTCAGCGAACGCAGATTCATCAGATGCTGCGACTTCCGGATCTTGACTCGAAGTCTCGTGAAGCGCTGCTCCGCCAACTCAACAGCGTCAACAGAATCGTGCACTTTCCAGATGACGAAGAGTTGCCAACGGATTTGACGCCGGCAGTTCATCCGTCGCCGTTCCAGGAAGCGCTTTGGGCTGTCCAGCACCTGAACCTGTTTGTAGATGCTGCAGATAATGACCGCAAAACCGGGTTGCACGATGCTGCAGCGCGGCTGGTGTCTGATGAGGCTCAGCCACAACCGGGCGTTCTGGCTGTGTTTGGCGAGGAGGTCCGGCTGTTCTGGTTAAATGCCCGCAGGCGAGTGAATGACTCGATGTCAGCCGGGACGAACGTTCGCAGCCAGTTGATCGTTGCAGATCGCCTGAGTCGGGGGCTCAGTGGCTTCGATTTTCAGCAGTCCGGCGCCGATCCCACACAGCGACTGCACACCTTACAGCAGTTTGAGCAGTGTGTTGCAAACATTGACGCGCTGCTGGCAGGTCAATGGATCGAGTCTGGTGACATGGCCCCCATGAATCGGAACGGCTGGTATGCTCGTGCTGCCAGTCCCTGGATCAGGCGTGCTGAAAAGCTGGCGGGGGCAATGGGTAACGGACGAGACTGGCCGGCCTTTGCACGAGCAGAGCTGGATAAACGGAACCAGCTCCTCGATCAGTCGGACGGCTGGTCT
>MDSW01149327.1_pt1 | contig 23964 bp, 15 predicted proteins | sample 811171 | NCBI WGS metagenome assembly MDSW01 (sample SAMN05326641, study PRJNA326480) | marine metagenome | isolation source: seawater | place: Atlantic Ocean: North West | collected 2012 | reverse complement strand
GACGAGAGCTCGGCGGTCGCGTCGGCGTCGTCGTCGGCGGCGGCGGCGGTCGCGACGTCGTCGCGCGTGCGCTCCGCTCGCACGCGAGAAGCCTGACGCACGTCGGGTCGATCGGCGCGCGTTCGGATCTCGGGCGATGTCACAACGCCGTGTTGCCTCTGTACGCGCCGGAGAAGGCGGCGCGGTTTCCCGATTCCGAATCCGAACCCGACCGCGAACCCGGCGCGTCGGACGACTGGAATAGTCCGCGGTTTCCCGTCGCCTCCGCGACGCAACTTCTCGTCGCGGGACACCATTACATGTCCGTATTCGACGTCCGCGCGACGTTGGGACCGGGCGCGTGCGCTGTGACGACGCTGCGACCGGTAGACCGCGACGATTGGCGATCTCTGCGGCTCTTTGGGCAGCATCCGTGCGACGCCAGAGTGCGCGTGCTGTCGAGAATGTGGCCGCGCGACGCGGACGCAAACTCCGTCGACGTCTTCGGCTTCGAGTGTAACATGCGACACGTGCTGGCCGCCGGACCAGGCCATGTCACGATGTTGTCGTACGAAATCACCCAGAGGGACGAGGTCAGCCGAGCGATTTCGTACGACATGAGGAGTCGCGTGGGGATATTCGACGCGTCCGCGTCGATGCGAACGGGGAGAGTCGCCGCCGCGCACGAGCGCACGAGCGATCGAGCGAGCGTGACGACGTGGAACTCAGATGGCACCGCGCGATGCTACTACGACATCGGCTCTTCGAACGCAACCGCGATCGCGTCGGACGTGGACTTTTGGAGCGACACCTCGGGGACGGACTCCGCGTCCGGCGCGGCGGAGACCATCGCGCTGGGTCTGCGAAACGGCGCGTTTCAATTCATCGACACGCGCGAGCATCGCGTCCATGCCGGCTCGCGCAAGATGTCGTCGATGGTGACGGACATCGCGCCGCTCTCGACACACCCCGGGCACTTCGTCGCCGCGAGCGCGGACGGCGGGCTGTCGCGATGGGACGTCCGCGCGTTATCTCGCGGTCCGGTGATTGCGTATCACGCCGCGGCGTCCGCGAGTTTTAACCCGCGGCGTCGGATCGGCATGGACCCGGGCGAGACGTTCGTCGCGATGGACGTCGGCCGCGACGTGCGCGATCCACAACGTCCGTGGATCTATGGCTCCGAGGCGGTCGCGCTGTGGGACGTCCGGAGCGGCGCGGAGCTGTGGCGGCACGAGAGAGTCTCCGGGGAGGACTTCGACGCGCGCGCGGAGGCGGAGACGTTCACGGCGGTCGCCGTCGAGGCTTCCGCGGCGAGGGGCGGGCGCGGGACGCCGTCGATCCGCGTCTGGGCGGGAGGGTTGGACACGCTGAGGATGTACGTGCCCGAGCCGTGCGTCGACGGCGTCTCCACGCTCGCGTTCGGTTGGGGCGCGGAACGGGAGGAGATCTGGTTATGATTCGTGTACCACCACGCAGTGTTGTTAGACAGGACTCGATATCATCATAGTGGATAGAGATTTGATTAGTAGGGTTGCGCGCGCGCGGCGTCCGCCACTTCGCGCGCGCGCCGACGCGGACGATGGCGATGTCGCGCGCGTCCTTCGCGCCGATCGCGCCCGCTCGTCGCGCCGCCGCCGCCGCCGCGGCGGCGCGCACGCGCGCGCCGTCGTCGACGACGTTCGGGTCGATCGTTCCGTCTCGGAAAAACATCCAGCGTCGTCGTCGTCGTGAGACGATGATCCCCGTCGCCGCGTCGTCGTCGTCGTCTCGTCGTTCTCTCGTCGTCGTCGCCGGCGGCGCCGCCGCGGGCGCGGGCGGGGAGATGGAGCTCCTCCCCCCCGTCTCGAGAGACGACTCGTTCGAGCAAGCGCGCGTCGCGATCGACGCGGTCGTCTCCAAGCGCGCGAAGAAGAGCGGAAAAAAACGTAAATCCAGCGGCAAATCCCTCGCGCAGCTCCGCGTCGCCGTCGAGCTCCCGCTCGCGTCCGACGCCCCGAGCGCGGTCTGCGCGATGGTCAGAGGCGCGTGCGGCGGCGGGACCGTCTCCACCGCGGTGTACGGCGACCCGGAGTGCGCGACGCTCGCGGCGGGGAAGACGAAGGCGGAGAACGACGGCATCGCGGAGCACGTCTCGTTGGACGACGCCCTCCGCGGGGACGGCTGCGACCTCGCGGTCGGGACCGGCGCGGTCGCGCTCGTGGGCGTCCCCGACGACGCGATCGACAAGGCGCGTCGAGTCGCGGAGCTCAGCGGCGGCAGGCCGATCGTGGGCGTGAACGTGGAGTGGGAGCACGCCGGCGACGGCGGCGTCTCCTTCCGCGGGACGCCGGCAGCGTCGACGGCGACCCCGGACGAAACCTTCGCGAACTCGTTCAGCGTCGTGTACTCGTACCTCCCGCTCGCGATTCAGGGCATCGCGGGCGACACGACGGAGGGCGCGGTGTTTAAGTGCGTCAGGGGCGGCGCCCCGGAGGGGTCGCCGTGGCGCATTCTGGTCAAAGACGACGGGAAGGAATACCAACAGGTCGGCGCGATGCGACGGCGGCCGGAGGCGGAGGATCTAGAGTCCGCGCTGTACAACGCCGCGGCGGCGAAGTCGCCGGTGAACAAGGGCATCGGCGTGTTTCGAGGGCTCGCGGATAAGGTGAAGAGCTCGATACCGAACCCGTTAGACGGGCTCGGCGGCGGCGGGAAGAGGTAGAGAGATCGAACGCGCGCGAGCGACCGCGTCTAATAATAAGATTCGTAATACGTTTCGTCCTCGTGCGCGTCGCTAAACGCGGCCGCAGCCGCCGCTTCATCACCGCTCGAAGTTTTGCGGGTTCATCGGTGACTTCTGGAACGCCTTGTGCAGCGCCTCCTTGTACTGCGACATCTTCAACCCCGGCCTCTCTTCCTTCAAGCGCGGCAGCTCCTGCTCTTCGAACATCGCGTACGCGGCTTTCATGTTCGTCGTCCCGGGCTTCGCGCCGCTTCCGCCCCTGCCAACGCCTCCTCCGACGCTCATCCCCGTCATCGCCTCCACCGCGGCGTCGATCCCGGACGCCTCGATCTTATCCTCTTTGTTCTCGTTCTTCACGTCGACCATCGCCGCGTACGCCTCCTCGCTCGTCTCCTTCTTCGCCTCTTTCGCCCTGGCGTACTTTGCGATCATCGCCGCTTTCGCCTCCGCCTTGCGCGCGTCCGCGATCTCCGCCTGCGTCATCTTGCCGCCCTTCTTCCCGCCGCCGCCCTTGGGCTTCCCCATCCCCGCGATCTCCTCCTCCTCGAGCTTCGCGAGGCGCTTCGCCTCCGCTCGGGACGCCGCGCGCGCGTCCGCGGCGGCGTCGCCCTCCTCGCGCTTCGCCTGCGAGCGCGTCTTTTTGTTCTCCGAGCCCGCCCATCTCGCGTCCTCCGCGGCTTTCGCCGCGGCCGCGGCGGCGCCGTCCCTCTTCGCCTGCTCGCGCTCCGCCTTCTCGTTGCGGCGCTGCCCCGCGGTGCCCCCCATGCCGAGAAGACGCGCGGACGACCGACGACGTCCGTTCGTTCGTCCGCGGCGGGTTCTGTCGTGAAGAAGAGTGATGTCGCTGTCGGCGCGTCGAAGATCTGCCAGACACTTGGACTCGTCGAACGAGAACGAAAAGTTGATGACTGGATGAGAACCAACGCTTCTTCGTTTCCGTAGTCACTCATACGCCTCGTCCATCTCGCCTCTCTTTACCACTCCTATCACGCTACAACTCCCCCCTCCCCTCCCCCCGATCCGCGCGGCTCAGACCCCGCCCAGGGCGCCGCCGTCGACGACGACGACCCCCGCGTCCTCCAGTTCCCGCGTCGTCGTCTCAGTCGCTTCGGCCCGCGTTCCCGGATCCCCCGCGCCCACCGCGCGCGTCGCGTCACAAACGAGCACCGTCGCGAACCCGGCCGTCCGCGCGTCCAGCGCGGTGAACCGCACGCAGTAATCGAGCGCGAGGCCGCACACGAACACCCTTCGAACGCCGATGGACTTCAGATGCTCCGCCAACCCCGTTGACGTGGACCGATCGTTTTCGTAAAACGCCGAGTACGAGTCTACGGACGGTCTGAACCCTTTCCGCACGACCCACGGCCCGAGCCCGCTCTCCTCGCTCTCCTCGCCCCAGTCCACGATGAGCTTCGGGTGGAAGCTCGCGCCGCGCGTGCCTCGCACGCAGTGATCCGGCCACAGCGTCTGCGCGCCGTACGGCGCGTCGATCGTCTCGAACGGCGCGCGCCCTGGATGCGCGCTCGCGAACGACGAGTGCGCGGGCGGGTGCCAGTCTTGGGAGTACACGACGCGATCGCGTTTAAACGCGCGTATCAGCGCGTTGCACAGGGGCACGACGTCGTCTCCGCCCGGTACCTCGAGCGCGCCACCGGCGCAGAAGTCGCACTGGACGTCGATCACGAGGAGCGCGTCGGAGGGGCCGGGGGCGAATCCGTCCGGAATGCGGACGTTTTGGTGCGACGCGTCCGCGGCGTCGTCCGGCGCGCGCGCGACGCCCGCGTCGCGAAGCGGGCGCAGCGGCGGGCCGTTGGCGTCGACTTCCTCGGTCGTCGCCATGGCGCGACGAGAGCGCGCGCGAGGCGAGGCGAGGCGCGCGCGGCGAGACGTGATGCATGTGGGAGGAATCGCCCCGCCCGGAAATAAAGTCGGACACTCCCGACGTCGCGACGCGCCACGCGCCACGCCCGTTGAGCCGAGCGAGCGTTTCGATTTCGTTTCTCTCTCGTCCGCGGCTGGCTCGCGTTCAAATTCTGGGACGCCGCGACGGGCGATGTCGTACGACGCGAGAGGGTTCATCCGGCGGTGGCGGCGCGCGTCCGCGCCGCGACGACGCTCGCGGTGCCCGTTCGAGTCCCCTTCCGCCGCGCGCGTGAATTTCCCGGACGTCAAAGACGTCTTCGGCGGCGCGCGCGAGGAGGAGGAGGAGGAGGAGGGTGAGGAGGCGGTGATCGGCGTCGACCGAACGCCGCGCGGCGCGACGATTTTACCGGCGTCGCTGGAGGACGACGCGGAGGCGGCGCGCGCGCGCGAGCTCGCGGACTGCACGATCGAGAAGATCGCGAACGAGTGCCCCGCGGACATCACGACCCCCGGCGGCGGCGGCGGCGGCGGCGGCGGCGGCGGCGACGGCGACGGCGACGACGCGTCCGAGGACGAGCTCGTCGCCGCGCGAAGGCTCGCGAAGGAAGCGCGAGAGGAGTTCCGATGCCACGAGTACTTCGCGAGGAAGACGACCGCCGCGCTGGCGGGCGCGCGCGACCCGGTGCTGTCGTCGCCGTGGTCGCCGTGGTCGCCGACGGAGGAGGAGGAGGAGGAGGACCCGAGCCCGGCGTCGTCCGTGCCGTCGCCGTGGGCCCCGCAGACGGCGCGCCCGCCGCCGACGACGACGCGCGGCGAGAGCGTCCGCGGCGGGCGCGCGCGCGTCGGCCTCGGTCGGAGAGCGGGGACGGCGCGCGACGGCGACGACGACGACCAACTCGACGAGTTCTCGCCCGTGCGCTGGCAGTCCGCGCGGATCCCGTCGCCGTCGCCGATGCCGCCGCCGCGACGCGCGCGCGGGCGCAAGAAGAAGACGGCTGGCGTCGCCGTCGACCGCGGCGTCTTCGTCGACGTCGACGACGGCGACGCGGCCGACGCCGTGTCGTTCACCGCCGCGCTGGAGAAGAGCCTCTCGTTCGACGGCGTGAAGAGCGGGCTCTACGAGCTGTTCTCGCGGTGCGCGACGGAGCCGGAGCCGGCGACGACGGCGGCGGACGCGGCGACGGCGACGGACGACTTGACGGAGAACGACGCCGGCGGCGACGGCGACGCGTCCATCGACTCGTTCGAAGACGACGACGACGGCGGGAGCGCGCCGGGGATCAAAGCGTTCGCGGACATATCCCCGATCGCGGTGTACCGCGCGGGGCCGCCGCTCCGCGTGGCCGCCGCGAACGCGGTCGTCGTCGTCGACGCGGCGGCGGCGGCGGCGGCGGAGGAGGAGGAGGAGGACGACGACGCGTCGCCGTCGAGGCGCGCGCTGTTCGCGGAGGAGGGCGCGGAGGCGGAGGAGGAGGAAGATCGCGACCGACATGCGGATGATGACGCGAGTCCGACGCGGACGCCGGCGAGGGACGCGTCGTCGTCGCTCCCGCCGCCGCCGTCGCGGCCGCCGCGGCTCGCGAAAGACCGGAGGAAGTCGCGCACGCGGGTGTACGACGAGGAGACCGAGCTCGACGACAGCGTCGTCAGCGCGATCGCGACGCGATTGAGGATGGAAGACGTCGCGCTCGACGACGTCGCCGAAGTCGACGTCGGCGTCGACGTCGAATCCGAGCTCGCGTCGGACGCCGCGGAGGAGGTCGACTCCGACTCCGATCTGGAATTCCCGTCGATGGTCGAAGTCGATGATGATGATGATGATGAGGAGGAGGAGGAGGAGGAGGACGCGATGCCCACCCCGACCGCCGCGTTCGCGACCGCCGTCGGACCGACGCTCGCGCCGGCGACGCCGAGGCTGGACCCGCCGGCGACGCGGCGCGGATTGCTGCCGCCGATTCGCGGCGCGCGCGTCGCGGTCGACGAAAATTCGCCGCTGTCGCCGCCGGCGCCGCTGCCGCCGTCTCCCACCGCGGCGGCCGTCGGCACCGCCGCGGTCGGGGAGTCGATCGTCGTCGTCGTCGACGACGACGACGACTCGCGCGCGACGGAGGAGACGCGAATCGCTCTCGACGCCGAGCGCGAGCGCACGCCGGGGAGCGCGTTCGGACGACCGGGGTACGCGGCGGCGTCGCCGTCGGAATCCGCTGAATCCGCGGAGAGCTCGCGCGAGATGACGTCGACGTCGACGTCGACGGCCGCGTCGGCGTCGGCGTCGGCGTCGGCGGCTGGCGCGACGACGGCGGGCGCCGACGCGGGGGTATTTTTGGACGACTCCGCCGCTCGAAACTCGTCGATCGGAAACTCGGCGACCAAGCAACGCGGGGACATGACCGACGAGATGAAGACCTACCTCGGTCTGGACGCCGACGGGCTCCCGCGCGAGGACGATTCGGCGGGGAAGAAGCCGACGCGCGGCGCGATCCTCAAGTTTGGCGGCGCGGGCGGGAGCGAACGGAAGCAGCTCGACTTCGAGGCGATCGAGACGCACGCGAACGCGACGAGCGAGGACCCGCGCGCGTTCACGAAGGAACTGAGGCGCATACTCGCGGAGCTGAAGTCCGAGGACGCCGCGACCACGCGATGACGACGGTAGCTCGCCGCCGACGACGTCGTGCGATGTACTTCCGTACCTTCGTAATACATTATTGCTACGTATCGTAATACCTACGCGTTTTCGCGAATAACAACCGGCGGATCGACGACGTTGCTGCGCCACTCGTCGCCGAGCATTAGGAGCCTCTCTTGCAGGCGCACGACCTCCGCGGCGAGGTCGTCCCTGGACGCGGTCCCGACGTCGATGCCGCCGCTGCCCTCGTTTAAGCGATCGAGGCGGCGCGCGTCCGGAAGCCCCAATCGCGACCGGCCGCCGCCGCCGCCGTTCGGTCGTCGCGAATTCGGATTCGCCGTCGTCTCCTCCGCGAGAATTTGGTTTTCGAGCTCCACGCTCTCCGCCAACGCCGCCAAGTCCATCTCCGGGAGCGACTGCGTCCGCGCCGGCGCGGCTCTGGCTCTCCCCCCCACCCCGCCGCTCCCGCGATCGACGCCGCCGCCGTTGATCCGCGGCCAGCGTTTCAGCACCGCGGCCGCGCTCGGTCTCAGCTTCGGGTCGATCGACATGAGCTCCTTGGCCAAGCCGGCGTGTTTCGGAAAGCGAGAGACGGCGTCCTCGCGCAAGTTGGACGCCTTCGCCTCCGCGATGACCGTCAGGCGTTCGCTCTCCGTGGCGTCGTACCCGAGCGGAGTGATCATCTCCACGAGCACGACGCCGAGGGAGTACATGTCGACGGCGGTGGTGTAACGCCCATGACCGGAGCGTTGTTCGGGCGCGACGTACGTCGCGGTGCCGACGCCCACGGTGAACGCGTCGGGTCCGCCGCCGTCGGATCCGCCGCCGTCGGATCCGCCGCCGTCGCCGTCGCCGTCTCCGCGCCGTCCTCCTTCCCTCCCCGCGCCGCTCGCGTTCTTCTCGTGAAACACCGCCAACCCGAAGTCCATCAGCTTCACCGCGGGCTCTAACGGAGAAACGCCGCGGTGCACGAGCACGTTCGCGGGCTTCACGTCCCGATGGATGATCCCGTGCGCGTGGACGTATCGCAGCGCCTCCGCGACGGATGAAAAAATATGATTCAACGCGCCGGGCTGCACGTCCCCTCGCGGGCGCAGCCGGATCCAATCCCTCAGCGTGCTCCCGGGGCAGAGCTCCATGGTGATATGGAGCGTGTACGGCCAGCGGAACGCGTTCGCGGCGAGCGCCGCGGGCGTCCACACGACCGACGCGTCGCCCGAGTCGCCGGCGGCGGGGTCGCGATCTCCGCCGCCTCCGTCGTCGCCGCTTCGATCTCGATTTAAATCTTCGCGCGTCGTCTTCTTCGGCGAGAGCGTCAAAGCGCTCTCGCTCCCCGCGAGCGCGACGCTCCCGCTCGTCGTGTCGTCGTACTCCGTCTCCGAGTCCGACGACGACGCGCTCGAGAAACTGAGCGCGCTGTCGCGTCGCACGATCGCGCCGCCGACGCCGTTTTTTTTCCGCTCGCTGCCGCCGCCGCCGCCGCCGCCGCCGACGCCCGCCAGCTTGCTCCACCTCGGCTCGATCCACGCGCCGTGATACCGCACCAAGCACGGATGATCCATCAGCGCGAGCGCGCGCGCCTCGCGCAGCAAGTCCTCGTGCAGGAGCTCCAACGAGTCGTTGTCCGCCCAGGGGGGCACCGCGGACTTGAAGTGAATCTTCTTCACAGCGACCGCGCGCTCGTCGAGCCTCCCGACGGCGGCGCACACGCTCCCGAAACCGCCCTTACCGATGCGCTTCAGCTCTCGAAAGTTCGATTGGTACGGCGACATCAGTCTCACGAGCCCGCGCGGGAGCGCGTCGCGGCCGGACGCGGCGATGAGCCGCGCGACCGCGAGCGTCGCCGCCGCGCCCGGATCTGTCGCGTCGAGAAACGCGGGCGTCGACGCGCGGCCGCGTCGACCCGTCAGCGCGCGGTCGAGCTCCTCATCGCCGCCGCCGCCGCCGCCGCCGCCGCCGCCGCCGCTCGCGTCCTCGTTCTCCTCTTCCTCCTCCTCGAGCAGCGCTCGCGACGCGCGCCCTGCGCCCGGTCGAAGCTCGAGCGACGCGCGAAGCGGCGAGCTCGCGCCGTCCCACGACGCGTACGACGCGACGCGCGCGAGCGTCGCGGCGCCGTATATCCCGTTGTGCCCGACGTGATCGAACGCGTCGTCGTCGTCGTCGTCGTCGTCCGAGGCGCCGTCGTCGCCGTCGACCGCGTCCGTGACGTCGCGGAAGCGCGTCATCGTCCCGCGCGGCGCCCGCGCGCGTCCGCGAAGTGCCGACGCAGCAGCGCAGCGGAGCGACTTTTTGGAGATCGCGAAATTTTTTATTCGTTGACTCCCAGCCCGCCCTGCCGTCGCTCGGACGGGACGACGACGGCGCGGCGACGACGACGGCGTCAGATCTGAGACGCGAGCGGCGACGCCCGCTTCTCCGCGTCGATCTTCAAACCCCGGAAGCGTCGAACCCGCGCGCGACCCGCGATCGAGCGCGTCGTCGAGTCGAGTCGAGTCGAACCGAGCGAGGACAATCTCTGGCGTTCGTCGCGCGACAAGAGACGCGCGTGCCAACTGCTGAACAAGAAGAGCAGAACGAATTACCGTCGAAGCGTCGGCGGAGATCTGACCGACCCGGGGCCTGCGCGATGTCCTCCGCCGCGGATAGGCTCAACGCGAAGCACGAGAAGGCCCTGCGGGAGCTCCTCAAGCTGCCCGGGAACAAGCGATGCGTGACGTGCGTCGGCCCGGGGTCTCTCGCGCCGCAGTACGCGTGCGTCACCTTCGGCACGTTCCTGTGCACGACGTGCTCGGGCGTCCACAGGGAGTTTCAGTTCCGCGTGAAGTCGATCAGCGGGTCGTACTTCACCGCGGACGAGGTCGCGATGCTGTCTCGGTGCGGGAACGATTACGCGCGGGCGAGGTACCTCGCGGGGTGGACCGGGACGGACATGGAGCGCCGGTTTCCGATCGTCATGAACACGAAGATGCGGCAGCTGAAGGATTTCGTTCGCGCGGTGTTTCACGAGAAGAAGTTCGAGAACGAAGGCGCCGCGCCGCCGCCGCAGTCGCAGTCGCAGTCGCAGGCGCAGTCGCAGTCGCAGTCGCAGTCGCAGCCGCCGCCGCCGCATCAGATGCAGTTCTCCGCGCCCGCGCCCGCGGCGCCGGCGGCGGTGAACGACGACCCGTTCGGTCTGGGCGGTTTGATGGGGTCGCCCGCGCCCGCGCCCGCGGCGGCGGCGCCGGTGGATTTGGCTGCCGCGTTGGCCGCGCCGAACCCGCCGCCGCCGCCGCAGCAGCAGGGGTATCAGCAGCAGCAGTACCAATCGCAGCCGCAGCAAGGGTACCAGCAGCAACCGCAGTACCAGCAACAACCGCAGCAAGCTTACCAGCAGCAACCGCAGCAAGCGTACCAGCAGCAACCGCAGTACCAACAACAGCAACAGTATCAACAGCCGCCGCAACAGCAACAGTGGGGCGTCGCGCAGCCGACTCCCGCGCCGGCGGCGGCGCCGGTGCCAGCGCCCTCGCAGGTGCCCGCGCCCGCGCCCGCGCCCGCCCCGCCCTCGTCGCCGCCGTCGTGGGCCGCGTTCGGCGTCGCCGCGGCGAAGTTCAAGGCGGCGGCTCAAAACGTCGCTCCCGCGCCCGCGCCCGCGCCCGCGGCCGCGGCGGACCAGGGGATGGGCGGATGGGACGCGTTCGGGACGGGATCGGCCGCGCCGCCCGTACCGGAGGCGTCGAACGATCCGTTCGGCGACCCGCCCGCGTCCGCGCCGGTGCCCGCGCTGGTCGCGGACGCGAACGATCCGTTCGGCGCCCCCGCGCCCGCGGCCACGGCGCCCGCGGCCGCGAACGATCCGTTCGGCGCGCCCGCGCCCGCGCCCGCGCCCGCGCCCGCGCCCGCCGCGCCCGAACCTCCTCCCGCGGTGCCGGAAATGCCGAAACCGCGCGTCATGAAGATGATCACCGACGACTTCTTCTCCGCGCCCGCGGGGATGCCCCAGGGCGGAGGCGGCGGGTTCGGAGGCGGCGCGATGCCGGGTATGGGCCACCCGCAGATGGGCGGGATGATGCCGCAGGGAGGGATGATGCCGCAGCAGCAGCAGCATATGGGCGGTGGGATGATGCCGCAGCAGCAGATGGGCGGCGGCATGATGCCTAACCAAGGGGGATACGGCGGGATGCCGCAACAGCAGCACGCGGTGCCGCAACAGCAAGGGTACGGAGGAATGCCGCCGCAGCAGCAGCACGGCGCGTACGGAGGAATGCCACCGCAGCAAGGGATGATGGGCGGCGGCATGGGTCAGATGGGTCAGATGGGCGGGATGCCCCCCGCGGACCCGTTCGGCGCGTCGTCCTCCGCCGCGCCCGCGGTAGACGCCGGACCGGACCCGTTCGCGGAGCTCGGCGGCGCGATCGGCGTGAAAGCGCCGCCGCCGAAACCCGCGCCCGCGCCGACGCCGTCGCCGCCGTCGCAAAACGGATTCCCGCCGCGAGGAGGGATGATGACCGGCGCCGCGCAAGGAGGCATGCAAGGAGGGATGGGAGGCGGTGGAATGATGCAAGGAGGGATGATGCACGGTCAGATGGGCGGCGGAATGCCTCAGCAACAGCAGATGGGAGGCATGGGTCAGATGGGCGGCATGGGTCAGATGGGCGGCGTGGGTCAGATGGGCGGCGGCGTGGGCCAGATGGGAGGCATGCCGCCGCCGCAACCGCAGTACGGGGGGATGCCACCGCAGCAGCAGCAGCCGTCGCAGATGGGCGGCGGCGGCGGTGGCGGGGGTTACGACCCGTCCAATCCGTTCTCGGGAATGTAGACTCTTATTAGATGTCCCGCGTCTCGTCAGTCGCGACGCCGAGCCGGCTAGTCTATGACGTCGCGCCTCTCACGTCTATCTCCTCTCTCGCGTCGAGCGAGCTCGCTCACATCTTCAGCGTCCGCTCGTAGTTCTCGATGCTCTTGAACAGCTCCGAGAAGTTCCCTTTGCCGAACCCGCCGCACCCGCCCGCTTGCTCGATCCTCGGCGGCGCGTTCGCGTCCGCCGACTTCACCTCGCGAAGACATCCGATCCTCTGAATGATCTCGATGAACACCGTGGGCCGGTCCCCGAGCGGCTTCGTGAAGATCTGCACGAGCACGCCCTGATCGTCGCGGTCGACGAGCAACCCGAGCTCCTCGACCTCCTTAAATTGTTTCTCCGTCAGCGCGTCCTCGCCGACGCGCGCCTTGAGGTTCGCGTAGTAGTCCGCGCTCGCGGGTTTCTGAAACTCGAACCCGCCGCGACCGCCGCCGTGTTTTCGCATCTCTCGCACGGTCGCGAACACGTCGTCGCTCTTCAGCGCGAGGTGCTGCAACCCCGCGCCGTTGTTGCACTCCAGATACGTCTGAATCTGGCTCTTCCGCTTCGTCCCGAACGTCGGCTCGTTCACCGGCAGTAAGATCATCTCGTCGTTGTTCGCCAAGACCATCGAGTTTAATCCGCTGTCCACGGTGCCGACGTCCTCCGCGGTGAACTCCGCGAACTCGTGCATGCCGGTCATCGCGGTGATGTAATCCACGGTCTCGAGGAGATTGGGGACGTTACCGACCGCGTGGTCTAAGCGCTGCAGACCGTACGTCAGCGGCGTGGTATGCGGCGGCTCCAGAGGCACGTCGGCGTATCCGGGCAAGAACGTTTTCGGCTTCGCGTTTTTTTCGCCGGCGTGGAAGCTGTAATATCGCAACACGACGTCGCCGTACAGCTCGACCTCGGACACCCGCGCGCACCAATCGCAGCTCGTCGTTGCGTTATAATTGGTTGCGTTATAATCGAAAGTGATATAATTGGTGCTGTCATTATGCGCGCTCGAGAACGCCGGCGAGCGTCCGCCTCGGTTCATCGACGAGAGGCACGCAGCCGCCGCGTCGTCGACGAGAAGGCACACCGCTCTGACCGCGAGTCCGTGCCTCTCGCAGAACGTCCGCATGAACGACGGGTCGTGCCTGAGGACGCCGGATTTCTCGAACATAGACGAGCGCGCGTCATCGTTCTCTTCGCCCTCGGGCACGTCGTACGGCGCGCTGAACACGAACCGCAGGTCGTTCGACTGCAGGACGTACGACGCGTATCGCGCGTTTCCGGTGGTGAGATCCGACTTGGCGACGAGCTGCATGCCGAGGCCGACGGCGAATCGCGCCGCGGTCGTCGTCGCGTCGCGGCACCTGCGTCGGGGTTGGAGAGGCATGGTCAGATGTGGGACGAGCGATGACGCGGGATGGCGACGAGGGACGACGGGGATGACCAGCGCGGTCGTTGGACGCGCGGTGACGTGTCGGAAGGATAAAAAAAAGAATGAAGATGAGACGCGTCGTCGTCGTCGTCGTCGTCGTCGCCGCCGTCGTCGCCGCGCACCAGAACTCGACGTGGTGGAACTTTCGCATGGTGAACAGGTCGGACTTTGGGTTGTTCCGCACGAAGTTCTTGCATCCCACGAGCTTGTGCCGCTTCGCGGCGGGGGCGGCGTTCGCCTCCGAAGACGCCATGTCGTCGTCGACGGCGCGAGCGAGACTGCGGCCAGTCGCGATTTTTCTCGCGCTTTGCTTTTTCAAGTCTTCCGCCGCGCCGCCCTCGATCGCGCGCATTCGCCCCCGGCGCGCGCTCCGACCGCCGACGCGATGGCGCCCAAACGCGACGTCGACCCGATCGAGGAAGGGATCTGGCCGGACAACGCGGAAAAAGTCGAGCTCGACGACATCCCCCCTCTCCCCGACGACATCAAAGAGCAGCTCACCAAGTACGAGGCTGCGATCGCGGCGGTGGAGGAAAAATTGGAACCGCTGCTCCGCGTGAAGAAGGACGACCTCGACGCCGCGCTGACGCCGCTGGAGCGCGCGAAGGTCCACGTCGCGCTCGCGAACGCGACGACGACGATGTTTTGCATGTACCTCAAGGCGGTCGGGTTGGACCCCGCGGAGCACGCGGCGAAGTACGAGCTCGAGCGCGTGGAGCTGTACCGCGCCAAGGTTGAGAAAGCGCTCGCGAACGAGGCGAAGAAGAAGCGCGACGCCGCGAAATCGAAGAAGAGCGCGCCCGGGGCGAAAGACGACGAGAAGGGCGAGGGCGCGGGCGCCGCGGACCCCGGCGCGCGCGCGGGCGGCGAGGATGGGCGCACGATGAAGATCGACGTCGACGCCGCGGACCGCATGATCGGCGCGAGCGCGAACTTGACGGAGTACCAGAAGCGCATGCTGAAGCTCAAGGCGGACGCGGAGTCGCAGGCGAGGCACGAGAATCTTCCGCAGGCGTCCACGATCCTGAGCGCGGAGCAGGAGATGGAGGAGAGGTACGGGGAGGCGGACATATGCGCGAGCGCGATCGACTGGCTCGAGCGGCACGGCAGAGGCGAGGGCGACGAGTGGAAGAAGCAGCCGTGGGGGAGGTGTTTCGACGACCTGGGACCCGGGTCGGAGAGCGGCGGCGACGACAGCGGCGGCGGCGGCGGCGGCGGCGGCGGCGGCGGCGGCGGTGGCGAAGCGGCGCCGATGGAGACGGAAGCGGACGAGCCGGAGAAGAAGAAGAAGAAGAGGAAAGAGAAGAAGTGATACTGTAGCATCGCATCGTAGAGAACGACGTTCCTTCCTTCGTCGCGACTCTCGCTCAGCGGCTTCGACTTCGCGACCGCCGCCGTTGTTTCCTGTCGTCCTCCCTTCGTTCGCCGCTCCGATCTCGCTTTCGCTCCCTGTCCCTGTCTCTGTCCCCGTCTCTGTCTCTGTCCTTCGCGTCCCGTTCCTTCCTATCCCCGTCGCCGCGTCTGTCCTCCTTGTCGCGGTCCCAGCGGCTCTTTCTGCCCTCGCGCTCGCCCTCGCGCTTGACGGTTGTTTTCGCCGCCGCCGCCTCCGCCTGCCGCCGCCGCAACGCCTCGGCGACTTCCTTTTGACGCGTCAGCTCCGCTTCCTTGGCGTCGATGAACGCTTGCGGGACGCCGTGGGCGTTCTCCTGCGCGCTCACGAGCAGATCCCACAGTTCCTGGAGGGAGAGAAAGGGGCGAGACGACGCGGCGAGCGAGGAGGAAGAGCGTCAGATCTTTCTGTTCGTCGCGTCGGAGGAGAAGAGCTGCGGATGCGAACGCCGAACGACGTCGCTTCGGGTCCACCGCGCGCTCCGCCGCCGCGTCCCTCGAATGCGCGCGCACCGTCATGAACGTCGCGGTGTTCCGCTCCAAGAACGTCAGCAGCTGCCCGTACATCACGCTCCCGTCCTTGTGTATCTGGTCCATCTCCATCACGTTGAATATCATCGACACGAGGACGTCGTCCTCGATGCCGAGGAGCTCGGTGACGCGCCGCGCGACCCACGGCTTGACGACGTCGAGCTTCACCTTGGACATGTTCACCCGTCGGTTCAGCGACGGCGGGTGCTTCGGCGTCTTCGACTTGCTCTTCCCGGCGACGAGGACGTTGCGGCTGAAAGGATCGCGCATCGCGCCGGCGGCGGAGGAGGCGCGGCCAGCGGCGCGGCGCGCGCCCAAAAATACTGTATTGCGGGCGCGCGGGCGGCGGAAGACTGGATTGCTAAGACTGGCTTGCTGAGCGAAATAAAAAGCGCGCAGCCAGATCGCTTTTCGTCGAACGAGTCTCGCGCCGCGCCGCACTCTTCGAGGCGCTGCCTGGGCACCGCTCGAACGCGGCTTCGAACGCGGCAAGATGGGCGACGTCGGGTCGATGTGCGGGATGTTCGCGGGGGTGCGTCGCCTCCCTTCCCGTCCCGTGTTCTGCGCCGATGCGATAATTATTTCCAACGACCCAACCCTAACCCTCGATTCGGTTCGATCGATCCTGACGCGTCCTTCCTCCCCCCTTCCTCCCTCCTCCTTCGTCGCAGTGGGGCTTCTGGTTCACCCTCGCGAACGGCATCAAAGAGATGAAACCGCACCTCTTCAAGCACAACTGCAAGATATGCAACAAGGCCGGCATCATGAAGTGCGGCAAGTGCGACGGCCACGGCGTGGCGTGGCGCGAGGCGAAGCCCGTCGCGGATTTCGACTCAATGAAGGTGGACGTCTCGAGAAGCGGGCAGCTCGCGCGCGGGCAGGCGAAAAACGATGCGTTCACCGGGTACTTACCCTGCGAGTACTGCAAGCAGACCGGCGTGCAGACGTGCCGGAGCTGCAAGGGCGTGGGGTGGCACTACCTCCCGTTCGTGAATCAGCGGAAATTCGAGCCGCACCCGATCTTTGAAGATTTTCACTGGGCGCGCTGTTTCGGGAACACCGCGGACCGCAAGGACATGGAGCGCACGATGCAAAAAGATATCATCACGGACGCCATGATGGAGAACAAGGCGAGGAAAGAGGCGGAGGAGGACGCGGATTACGCGAGGAAGATCGCGGAGAAGAGGGCGAGGAAGGAGGACAAGGTAAAGAGAGCGAAGGAGAAGAAGGGCGGCGGCGGGTTCGCCGGGCTGCCCTTCTTCGGCGGGCGCGGGAAGGACAAGGAGCCCGAGAAGAAGGACAAGAAGAAGGACAAGAAGAAGAAGAAGAAGAAGAAGAAAGAGACCGCGTGACGACGAGCCGCGTCGTTAATTATTGTCATGATTTACATGCTAAATCACGGGTTGAACCCCGTGAAGACCAACAAGAGAAAACTCAACCCGGCGACCGCCGCCGCCGCGTTTATCGGGTCCGGGACGCCTCCCAAGTCCAAGCTCCTCCTCGCCACGCGCTTCCTCTCCCCGCCCGACGTCTCCGCCGCCGTCGCGCCGCTCGGTCCCCTCCCACCCGCGCCGCTCCGTCGCGTGCCCCCCCCCGACCGCGACGCGTCGCCGCGAACGCCGCGCGCCTCCGCCGGCTCGGGCGTCCACGCCTTTTGCATCTCCGCGTCTCGGTGCCTCTCCAAGATCAACGTCACCGGCCCGTCCCTCACGAGCCCGCTGCTGAGGCTCGACGACACTTTCCCCCACGGCTGATCGTCCGCGCCGAACAACACCACGGCGCGCTTCGTCCCGGACAGATCCCCTAACAGCTGCGCGCGGGGACCGAACGACAGCGTCGACGCGGTGAACGCTCGAAGCACGTCGCCGCGACGCGGCGCCGCCGCGCCGATCGCGTTCAGCCCCTGCAGACGATCCACCGCGGCCGCGCGGCCAGCCTTGCTGCCGTCCACGAAGTCCGCGACGCGGACGCGCCCCTCCGTGTCGCGCTCGAAGACGATCCCGAGCGGCCGCTCCATCGTCACCTCCACGAGATCCGATTCGCCCGTGAGCCGCTTCGCGATGCAGAACGTGCGCGCGCGGCGATCGTCGACGACGCCGACGTCAACCTTGACGCGCTCGCCCGCGTCGGAGGCGCGCACGGCGTCGTAGTAGTACCCGCGCGGGCGGTACACGACCCTTCCGCTGAAGTCGCGCTCGTAGTCTTCCTCCGGCGAGGAGACGGACGGCTCGTCCTGGACCGCGATCCAGCCCGAGTCCTCGCGCGACGACGCCGTCGTCCCGCCGAGCGTGCGCCACCCGCTTTCGGCGGCGTCGTCCCCGGAGGAGGCCGCGCGGGGTCGCGCGGCGGCGAGACGACGCGGCGGCGCGCGTCGCGCTCGAGGTGCGCGCGCGGCGCGCGCCGAGGAGGCGCCCCCGCGCGCGAGCGCGCGCATGACGATCTGATTTGATTGAGGAGAGTGCCACGTCGATCTAGTGCCACTTGTCTCGACTACCTTCAACTACGGGTGCGCGCGCCGACGCTCTCTCGTCACGCCCCTCCGCCCCGGCTCTGCCTCTTGATCTCGTAAATGAACGCCGGGTTCGCGACCGCGTCCGCGCACAGCGCCGCGCCCTCCGGACCCATCCGCGCGAGCACCCCCTCCGGTCCGCTCAGTCGGTTGTACCACACGAGCAGTCGACTCAGCGTCGACTTGAGAAGCTCGCCGCCGCCGCCGCCGCCGCCGCCGCCGCCGGTCGTCTCCGTCCCCGGGAAAGACGCGCTCACCTCGGCGCTGATCTCCTCGATCGCGCGCTTCCATCTCTCCGCGAAGTCGCGCATCAGCGGCGCGGCGGCGGCGGGGGTGAGCTCCGCGTCCCCGGCCGCCGACTCGCCCGCCCCCGCCGCCGCCCCAGCCGCCGCCTCCGCGCGCTCGACGAACGATATCATCCCGCCGAACCGTTCGCGCAGCGTCTCTTCGACGTATTCCCCGCTCAAACGCGCCAGCTCCGCGGTAAAGTACCCGTACGCGGCGCTCTCCATCGGGTCCGCGACCGCGCCGCCCGTCACCGACGCGATCGGCGACGTCTCCGCGATGGCGGCGCGAACGCGTTCAAAGTTATTCACGAGAAACGCGACGCCGCGGCTCCTCCTTCGGAACCGCGCGGAAGCCCGCGTTAGAAAGTCAATCACCGCGGTCCGCAGCCGCTCCATCGCGCTCTCGATCTGCGTCTCGACCACCTCCCCCGCGCCGGAGCTGATCGACGTCATCGCGCGCGTCAGGTCCGCGTACCGCCGCGCGACGTGATGCGCGGCGACGGAGGCGTCGTCGGCGGAAAACGCGTTCGATCTCGCCGCCGCCGCCGCCGCGTCAATCACGGACCTCACGTGCGCGTCGTGCGCGTTCTTAAACTTTGGCCACAGCGTCATGTTCACGCCGTCGAGGTACTTATCCAGACACGGCACTCGGCGTCGCGTCATGATGTGCTGGTGCTCGGTGTTGACGCGAAGCATGAGCGCGACGCCGACGACGTCGACGTCGCCGCCGAAGCCCGCGCCGGGCGCGCCGGGTCCGACGCCCAAACCCGCGGTGCTCTCTCTCAGGTGGTCTTCCATGACGACGATCGGCCCGGCGAAGATGTCCGCGAACACGTCGTTCGCGGCGCCGGCGCCGCCGCCGGATCCTCCCCAGAACTCCGCGCAGAAGAGGTACTCGAACGTCGCGGTGTCCATGAGGAGCTTATGCGACGATCGAAACAGCGCCTCGCGCGGGTACTTCGCGCCGCTCGCCTCGACGTGATGCACGATGATCGGCGGCGTCGTCTCGAGCTCTCTCAAGACGTCGCCTCTCGTGCCGAGCTCGAAAACGCTCGACCCGGAAACGTTATCCCTCCCCGGCGCGATCGCGGACGCGTTCGCGCCGAGGAGGTCGCTCCGCCCGGCGACGTCCCTTCGGAGCGCGCCCGAAGACGCGACGTACCCGGCCATCGCCTGTCTCAAAACCCGGCTCATCGTCTCCACGTACGCGACGCGCACCTCCGTGAGCACCTCCGGCGCGTTCTTCCGCATGAACGTGACGAGGTACTTGTGCTTCAGCAGCACGTTCTGCTGCATCACCTGCACGTTCGTCTTCGGGTTTCGCAACGCGTAAATCTTGTCCATGAGAAACTGTTATTAGCGGGGCGGAGTCGGTCGAAACGCGTCAGTCGGAGTTGAAGGCATCGAGGCGTGAAACCGGAGTGAAACGCTCCGTGGGGTGGTCTGAGAGAAACGACTGCAAAAGTCCTTAAGAAACGGCGTTCACCACGCCAACGCGGTCGTATGGGAACCAGTGTAAACGTGAACGCGCCTCTCGCGACTTGGCCGCGGCTTTCGCGCGCAGGCGCTCGAGCTCCGGGGCGACGTCTCGCGCCGCCGCGCTCGCGCTCGCGGTCGCGTCCGTTCGCATGAACTCCAAGTGCCGGTCCAACTCCACGAGCCTTCGGAGATACGCCTCGCTGACTTCCCCGTCCGCGATCGCGAGGACGAGATCGGGCGCGAGAGCGACGTCCTCGACGAACGCGCCGAGGCTGTACTCGGCGGCTTTGCGATTCCGAAGCTTCGTCCCCATCGTGGACGACTGGTCTTGAAGCGACTTGATCTCGCTCGAGATCTTCCCGAGGTCGTTCTTGAACCCTAACAGCAGCGACTCCATCTCGCGCAGGATGGCGTCGCAGCCTTCGATCTGTCCGTGGAGCGCGACGAGGTTGTCGCTCTCCGCGACGTAGTCTTTGATGCTCTCGAGCTCCACGGACTGGAGCTTCGCCTCCACGGACGACGCGCGCTGCTTCAGGTCGGTCACGTCCGAGCGCATGATGTCGCGAACGACGTCGTGATCCGCGTACTTCACGAGGTCGAGGTCTAGGCCGTCGATCGCGTTCGCCGCGGAGGACGCGTCGAGGGTGAGATCTCGCAGGTTCAGATGATGCATCATCGTCGCGTCTCCGCCCGCGGCGTCGTCGCCGTCGACCCGCGCGGACGCCGCGGACGTCGACGGGTCCGAGCCGGCGCCGCCGTCGCCGTCGCCGATCTCTCCGAGGAGCTCCCGGAGCGCGGCGTCGCGGTCCGCCATCGCGTCCGAGCCGCGACGAGGACCTCGCGACGCGCGCGGGCGAATGCTGAATGCCGTCGAGTCGAGCTCGTCAGGTGCAAATAACTTTTACCCATCCAGTAGTTTCAACATTTGATCGCGTCCCCTTTCAACTGACCGATGAACATACGGTATCTTGGTTTAGGGCCTCGTCCTGTCGCGTCCAGTCTCAATGGTGCGGCGAACGAAATCTGAGCTCCTTCCGGCAGAGAACGCCAGTTGGCATCGTCGCGCGGCACGCCGCGACGCACGCACGATGTCGACCGTCGCGTCGATCGCGCTCGCGACCCCCCGCGCGCCATCCGCGCGATCCCTCGCGCGCTCATCGCCCGCGCCCTCCTCCTCGCGCGGGTCGCTCGCGTCCCGCCGCGCGGACGCGTCGTCGTCGTCGTCGTCGACGTCGTCGCTCACCACGGACAAGGAGAAGCCCGACTGGGCGGGCGACGACTTCCTCAGCAAGGTCGTCGACGCCGCGATCTCGAACAAGCTCCTGTACGAGGGGCTCATGAAGCCCATGGCGCGCCGAACGCTCATCAACACCGCGGAGAAGAACGGCGTCGCGTGGCGCGACATCGCGTCCGCGCTCGACGCGGATCCCGCGGTGAAGGCGCTCTACGACGAGATAAGGAACGAAGACGTCGAGTACCCGTCGTATTACCTCCAGCCGTTCCACGCGTACAGCGAAGGGAACCTGTGCTGGCTCGCCGCGTTCGAGGCGGAGCCCGCGACGTACGCGATGGCGCTCAGGGTGTACCCGAAGGACAGGATCACCGCGGAGGAGGCGCAGCGGCGACTGCGCGACTCGTACACCTCGGCGCTGCGATCGCACGTCGAGAGGTACTCCCCGGGCGCGGCTGCGGAGCCGGAGCTGATCGTCGACGTGGGGTGCTCCGTCGGGATCAGCACGCGATACATCTCCGACGCGTTCCCGACCGCGCGGATGATCGGGATGGACCTCTCGCCGTACATGCTCGCGGTCGCGAAGCGCGCGGACGAGGGGAAGCCGGGGTCGGAGCGCCGGGAGTGGAGGCATTGTCTCGGCGAGGACACGAAGATGGAGGACGGCTCCGTGGACGTCGTCTCGCTCGCGTTCGTGATTCACGAGTGCCCGGAGTACGCGACGCGGGCGCTGCTGACGGAGGCGGCGAGGATACTGAAGCCCGGGGGGACGTTCGTGATGACGGATAACAACCCCAAGAGCGCGGTGATTCAGAATTTGCCACCCGCGCTCTTCACGCTGATGAAATCCACGGAGCCGCACAGCAACGAGTACTACACGATCGACATCGAGGGTATGTTGACGGAGATTGGGTTCGAGCACGTGCACACGGAGCAGACGGACCCGAGGCACAGGACGGTGTTGGCGTCGAAGCCCAAGAAGTAACGTGGAAGACGGACGCGTCGAGTCGAGTCGAGTCGAGTCGATTCGAGTCGATTCGATTCGAGTCGATTCGATTCGATCGACGACGAAGCGATCGGATCGGCACTCTTCATCACGCCGGCGACGTTTTGTTTTTCTACGCGAGATACGATAACAACAACACGCCCCCCGCCGCTCTAGTCCTCGATCGACGCGTCGTCGCGCGCGTCTTCCTCGCCGTCGAGCCATGTCTTGACGATCTCGTACACGAAGAACGACACCCCGGCCTGGGGCACGATCTTCGCGCACGACGGCACCCACCCGTTCATCAACGCTTTCGCGCCGCCGGTTTTATACACGTGCGTCATGACGTTCACCAAGCCCGGCTTCCCCACTAAACCCGCCGGTATCGTGCCGCTCTGCAACCGAACCGTCGCGTTATACAACGGGAACGACAGCGTCGACGCGAGGAGGCCGGACGCGAACCCGAAGCACAGCGTCGGAAGCGGCCCCGCGGTCTCGCCGCCCAGCCGTTTTCGATACGCGGACGAGAGCATGTCGTAACACCCGAACGATATCCCCGCGTACGGGACGACGCCGACCATCGCGGCGCCCCACCCGGCGTATAACGCCCGCACGCCCCCCGCTTTCGCGATCGCGCGCGCGGTCGCGAACACGTTCGAAGGCTTCCCAAGGTTCATCGACACCCGAGTGGAGACGACCTCGAGCGGGTACAGCAACGTGTCCGACGTCATCCCCGCGAGCGACCCCGCGAGTAAACGCTCCAGGTTCGTCGGTTCGCGGTCCTCGCCTTTCAGCAAGAACCTCTTGTACGTCGCGTACGCGAAAAAGTCGAACGCCTTCCCCGGCGCGCTCGCGACGCTGTTGGACATGTTCCCTTTGAACAGACCGCGCGCGCCCTCGGGTCCGCGCGCGATCTTCGACATCGCCCTCGCGAGGTCGCCGACGGTGCGCGGGCCGTTCAATTCCCCCGACGCGATCGCTCGCACGGCGACGACGTTTAAAGGGCTCGAGACCGTCTTCGACGCGATCCCAGCGAGCCCGCCGGCGAGGAGGTGGCCCCACGGCGACCCGTCTTTTCTGCGGTCCGGGATCGGCAGCCGCCGCGTGCCGACGTCGAGGCCCACCTTCATGAAGTACGGACTCACCGTCTCGAGTTGGCCTTGCGGGATGAGGATCATCATGTCGCGGAAATCCGCCGCGGTGAGGATCGCGCTATCGTCGACGTACTTGAGCATCTGTTGGAGGCCTCTTCTGCGAATTTTCTTCCGCGTGTTGTACCGCCCCGTTCGCAGCTCCATGTTTCGGAGGTTCTTCTTCAGGCGCCAGCCGTAAATTTTCCCCCGCGCGTCCGGCTGCAGCGACTCGTACGACGCCTGCAACGAAATCTCCTTCGACCGCACGAACGCCGCGAACTCCTCGAACGACATCTTCCCGTCGCCCGACTGGTCGCCCTCGTCCACGAAGTCGTGCACGAACGCGCGCGGCATCCGCAGCGACTGCGCGAAGAGGTCCAGATCCTCTTGCGCGATGAAGCCGCGACGCCGCGCGTCGATCCGGCTGAACAGCTCCCGGAGCCGGCTCTCGCGCTCCATCCACGGCTTCCCTCTTCCTCTGCGACCGCACGTGGCCTTCAGACGCGTCCTGACGTCGTCCCACCGCGCCACCGGGATCGCGCCGAGGTCGGCGCCGTGCACCACGAACGCGTTCTCGACGAATCCGTCGTCGCCGGTTTGAATCGCCGCGCTCTTCACGCACAAGCCCAAGCTCATGAACGCGCTGCCGATGTCCGCCATGAGACCGTTACTGTCGATCGTGATGACCGACACGCGCGTGAACCCGGTCTCGGCGTCGGGCTCGACGTACACGACGGTCTCGCCGATGAGCGCGCGAGGATCGTCGTCGTCCTCGCCGCCGCCGCCGGGACCGCCTCCGCGAGGATCGTCGTTTGAGGGTCGTTCTATACGAGCGAACGTCGGGGTGGAGTTGAAAGGCGTCAGTGGTGGAGTTGAAAGGCGTCGAGGTGTGTCGGGATTGAAAGCGAGGGACCCTGGGCGGAGAGAAACGACCGCCGGGAACTCGTAAAGTCCTTAAGGATCGGCGTTCACCGCGCCG